>Scooby_p1__coassemble_1275_pt1 | contig 10344 bp, 6 predicted proteins | sample Scooby_p1__metabat2_low_PE_029 | metagenome-assembled genome bin Scooby_p1 | reverse complement strand
GACGGAGGACCGGGAGGACTTCTGACCTTCCAGGCGGCGTTTGCCGCCGTACATATTAGGCAGGCTTCTTTTCATCCAATGCACGGACTTCCTCAATAGAAAGGCCAGCATACTTTGCCACTTGTTCATAAGGCAAACCATCTGCCAACATTGTCAAGGCAATTTTAATCGCCGTTTCATGTGCGGTTTCATCCCGCATTTCTTCCATAACTCCGCACATAGTTGCCTCCCTTTGCATTGTCTTGCATCCGTTTTCCCAATGCGGTCTCATCTTTGATTTGTAAGTTTACATAGACATAGTACTACACCCCTGTCTTTTTTACAAGCCGATGCCATTTATAGAGGGAGGGCTGATTATGGTCTTATCATGAAGACCGAACTGACGGCGGGAGAGACCTCACCGCCGAAACACACCACCGAGGCCGTGAAAGGAGCGAGTGCGCTTATGAAAAACAAAGTGATGGGTGTCTGCCCAAACTGTGGTGCGAATGTGGTCGAGCGGGAAAAGGGCTGGTTCTGTGAGAACCACGAGTGTCGTTTTGTGCTGTGGAAGGACAACGCATTCTTCAAACGTCTGGGCAAGCAGCTGGATTCTCATGCGGCGGACAAGCTGCTGCGGAATGGCCGGGTGCGGCTGAAAGACTGCCGCAGTGCCAAGGGCAAGACCTGCAACGCCACGGTGCTGTTGTCTACCAAGTGCGATGGCCGCAGCAAGTTTACTCTGGAATTTGAGGAGAGCTGCTGATGGAGCAAAAAAATGAAGCGGTCTACCTGCTGAACGGTGAAACGTATCTGCATCTGCAAGAAAACGGCGCAGGGGTCGGCTTTGCCACCTACAACAAGGTGACAGGAGAACCGCTGGAAAGCGGTCAGATCGCCGAAAAGAACCTGCCGCCGGATGGACGAAATGCGATCCCCGCTGCCCGGAACTGGTATCTCTTTGCACTGTCCGATGATCCCCGCAAGGTCATCCAGGAAGAAAGCCCAGCTGTGCTTGAGAACATTCCGGCGTCCGGCGTCCGCAGGCGGCGCATCTGGGAACCGGAAACCATTCCGCCCGATGTTCGGCTTATCAACAGCCACTACGACGACCTCCACCGCCTCCCGGATGGCGGCGTGATCCAGGTAGATCACCCGGATGGCCGCAGCTATACGGCACGGGTGGCGCACCTGGACGAATACCACTTTGATCTGGGCGGCCTGGGCAATGTGTATCACATCTGCCAGTTTGCAGAGGTCATGGAAAAAAACCATGCAGACTTCTATCCAGAAATTCAAACACAGGACGAACAGGGAGCCTGGGCGCTGGGCGGCAAAGGGTATATCGCCCTCCAGTCCTGTGAGGATGGCTGGGACTACACCCTCTACCACAGTGATTTTTCTGCAATGGACGGCGGTCAGCTGGATGCGCCGGAGCTGACCATTCAGGAAGCCCGTGAACAGATCCTGGAAGCACACCACATGGAAAAGGGGCGGCGGCTGTTACAGGATTATGATTTCGTTATGGACAGAGCCGCCGATGCCGAAGAACTGGGGCTGGACCAAGCCCCTTCGACACTGGAAAAGCTGGCGGAGCTGGCGAATACGACAGCAAAACCCACACCCATACAAGGGAGGAAAACAAAAAATGAGCCTGAACTTTGAATACGAAGAACTGAAACTGATGGCCCTCTACAACACCGGCAGCCGGGAGCGGCTGATGGAGAGCCTGACCGAGATGCGCACCTACCTTACCCTGTCGGAGATGGAGCTGCGGGACTTGACCGACAGCACCCTGGACAAGCTGGCCGGGATGACCGATGCGGAGTTTGAGGCACTGGAACTGTACCCGGACTTTATCTAAGGAGGCCCGCCCTTGCCAAGCAAAACCGAAGAATATTATGCCCTGGCCCAGCGCACGGCCAGCGGACTGACCCGGCACTGGGAAGCCTGGACTGAGTTTTTGACCACCGCATCCCGGCTGTACAAGTACCCCTTTTCGGACCAGCTGATGATCTACGCCCAGCGGCCGGATGCCATCGCCTGCGCTGCCTATGACATCTGGAACGACCGGATGAACCGCTATGTGCGACGGGGGGCCAAGGGCATTGCCCTGCTGGACGAAAGCAGCGGTTTCCCCCGGCTGCGCTACGTCTTTGATGTATCCGACACCGGGGTGAGGCGCAACTCCCGTGAGCCGGAACTGTGGCAGGTGACCGAGCCGCTGCTCCCCGCTGTGACCGAGATGCTTGCCCGACAGTATGACCTGCCCGAAAGCGCCTTTCCCCAGCTGCTGGCCAGCCTTTCCGGCCGGTTGGTGGACAGCTACTGGGACAACAACGGGCAGGACATCCGTGCCATCCTGGACGGTTCGCTGCTGATGGAGTATGATGAAGCCGGAGTGGAGATGCAGTTCAAGTCCGCCGCCGCCATCAGCGTCACCTATACGCTGCTGGAACGCTGCGGCTGCCAGCCCACAGGCTGGTTTGACCAGGCGGATTTCCACGCTGTCTGCGACTTTTCCACCCCGGATGCCGTCTTTGCGCTGGGTGCGGCGGTCAGCGACATGAGCCGGGAGGTGCTGCGGCAGATCGAGCGCACCGTCAAGACCCACACCCGCCGCCAGAATCTTGAAAGGAGCCACTATGAACACCAGGAGCACAAGCTACTCGACCATCGGGGACTATCAGCTCCCGAACTTGACCCTGCACCAGCCGCCGAAACCGCTGGGCCGATACGGACGGATGCGCCGGGCCTATCTGATGGAGCATCGCCCGGTACTGTACCACACGATGCTGCTGAACGGGAGCCTATACCCGCATCTGTTGGAGTTGGAGCAGACAGCCCAGAGCCGGATGCAGCAGCTGATAAACTCCCTGTTGAAACAGAACCCCGCCCCGGACAAGGAGAGCCAGCAGATGGCCTGGGTGAAGCACATGAACAGTCTGAAAGCACAGGCCGAGGAACTGGTGCTGACGGAACTGATCCACAGCTAAGTTTTCTGGATGCGAACATCCCCACCGAAGCCCAGCAGGTCGAGAATATAGACCAAGCGGAGAGCGAAAAAACGCCCTCCGCTTTTGTTTTGCCACAGGCTGAGATCGAGCACGAACTGCGCACCTCTGGCTCTGGCTTTGCGCAGGGAAAGCAGCGCATTATGGAGTTGTTCCAGACCCAGCCGGATAGAAACCTTCGTGCCAAAGCTCTGGCAAAGGAATACGGCATCGGCGGGCACAGCCACTCCTATCTGGATGGCCGGAGCGGTTTTATCACCTACAACAGTTCCGGGATGGAATTTTCTCTGCATAGTGCCCGGGAGCCGTTCAAGCTGAAATGGGCTGCGATCGAACAGTATATCGACCTGATGATCCAGTCCGGGCGATATCTGACCGATGAGGAAAGAGAACAGCGTACAGCAGCGCAGGAAGCAGCCACCTATAAGGTTGGGGACGAAGTTGTAGTAGACCTGCCTACCAGAACGATCGAGGGCACTATCGGCTATGTTGGCGAAACCGATGTGCGCATCGACACCAGTGCGCACGGTCATTCTTGGGACAATGAAGTCATCAACAAACCGCAGTTCGAGGATGCACTGCGGCAGGAGGAGCCGGACGAGCCGGAGCTGTCGGATGAAGAACTGGACGAGCTGCCCGTCTCTGTTGTGATCGATGGAAAGGTACAGACCTTCCCGGATGCCGCTTCCTTGGATGAAGCCCTGAACACGGAGAGTGTCCCTGAACCTGCCGGGAACTTCTGTATCACGGACGAGCATTTGGGCGAGGGCGGCGCAAAGCAGAAATATGCCCGGAACGTGGAGGCCATCCGCACCCTGTTCCAGCTGGAACAGGAGCACCATGCCGCCACTGCCGAGGAACAGCAGGTGCTGTCGCAGTATGTCGGCTGGGGCGGTCTGCCGGATGTCTTTGACCCGGACAAGGACAACTGGGCCACGGAGCACGCCGAGCTGAAAGGACTGCTTTCAGAGGATGAATATGCCGCTGCCCGTGCCAGCACCCTGAATGCCCATTACACCAGCCCCACCGTTATCCGTAGTATCTACGATGCATTGGAGCACATGGGGTTTCGCAGCGGCAACATTCTGGAGCCGAGCATGGGGGTGGGCAACTTCTTCGGGATGCTGCCGGAGGGGATGCAGTCCAGCCGCCTGTATGGTGTGGAGCTGGACAGCATCACCGGACGCATCGCACAAAAACTGTACCCGCAAGCCGACATTACGGTTGCCGGCTTTGAGACCACTGACCGCAGAGATTTTTACGACCTGGCCGTGGGCAATGTGCCCTTTGGCAACTACAAGGTCAACGACAAGGCATACAACAAGCTGGGATTTTCCATCCACAACTATTTCTTTGCAAAAGCCATCGACCAGGTGCGCCCGGGCGGCATCGTAGTCTTTGTCACCAGCCGCTACACCCTGGACAGCAAGGACAGCACGGCCCGCAAGCATATCGCAGAACGGGCCGATCTGCTGGGCGCGATCCGTCTGCCTAACAATGCATTCAAGGCCAACGCCGGGACTGAAGTGGTTTCGGACATTATCTTTTTGCAGAAGCGGGACCGTCCGGCCGATATCGAACCTGCATGGGTGCAGCTTGGCCGGACGGAAGATGGCTTTTCCGTCAACCAGTATTTTGTGGATCACCCGGAGATGGTGCTGGGACAGCTCACGATGGAAAGCACCCAATATGGTCACGACCTGAACGTTGCACCCATTGAGGGTGCAGTGCTGGCAGACCAGCTTGCACAAGCGGTGCAGCATATCGAGGGGCAGTACACCGCAGCCGAGGTAGACACTCCCGATATTGCCGAGGAAGAAACCGTCCGGCACACCCTGCCTGCCGACCCAGATGTCAAAAACTTCTCCTACACGGTAGTGGATGGCGAGGTGTACTACCGGGAAAATTCCGTGATGACCCAGGTAGCGCTGTCCGACGCCGCCCAAGAGCGGGTCAAGGGCATGGTGGAGCTGCGGCAGATCGTTCACGAACTGATCGACCAGCAGCTGAACGACTTTCCGGATGAGGACATCCAGGCAACGCAGGAGCGTTTGAACGCCGCCTACGATGCCTTTACCGCAAAGTACGGTCTGCTGAATGACCGCAAAAACGGGCGGTTGTTTGAGCAGGATTCCTCGTATTATCTGCTCTGTTCTCTGGAAAATCTGGACGAGCAGGGGCAGCTCAAGAGCAAGGCGGCAATGTTCACGAAACGCACCATCCGCCCGGAACGCACTATCATCCGTGTGGATACCCCCAGCGAAGCACTGGCGGTGTCCATCGGAGAACACGGCAAGGTGGACCTGCCCTATATGGCGCAGCTGCTGGGGACCCCAGGTGAATACGGGCATATTACCACGGATCTTTCCGGCGTGATCTTCAAGGACCCTGCCGCCGACCCCACTGACCCGGAAGCCGGCTGGCAGATGGCAGACGAGTACCTGTCCGGCGATGTCCGGGAAAAGCTGCGAATGGCGCAGTTCGCCGCCGAAACGAACCCGGAGTTTGTGGTCAATGTGGATGCGCTGACCAAGGCGCAGCCCAGAGAACTGGAAGCCTCCGAGATCGATGTGCGGCTGGGGGCCACCTGGCTTTCCCCCGACATCGTCCAGAAGTTCATGGAGGAAACCTTTCGGGTGCCCTACTATATGCGCCGCTCCATCGCCGTCAAGTTCTCCCCTCACACAGCGGAATGGCGCATCGAGGGCAAGACCTCCCTGGGCAAGGGAGATATCACCTCCTGCGAGACCTACGGCACCGGCCGGGCCAACGCCTACAAGATCCTGGAAGAGACCCTCAACCTGAAGGACATCCGCATCTACGACACCATCGAGGATGCCGATGGCAAACCAAAACGGGTGCTGAACAAGCGAGAGACCACCTTAGCCCAGCAGAAACAGCAGGCCATCAAGGATGCCTTTGCAAACTGGGTCTGGAAGGACCCTCAGCGCCGCAACGCCCTGGTGAAGCAGTATAACGAGCTGTTCAATTCCACCCGGCCCCGAGAGTACAACGGCGAACACCTCCACTTTGTGGGCATGAACCCGGAGATCACCCTTCGGGAACACCAGCGCAACGCCATTGCACATGTGCTGTATGGCGGCAACACGCTGCTGGCGCACGAGGTAGGGGCGGGCAAGACCTTTGAAATGGCGGCCTCTGCAATGGAAGCAAAACGGCTAGGGCTGTGCCAGAAATCCCTCTTTGTGGTGCCCAACCACTTGACCGAACAGTGGGCCAGCGAGTTTCTGCACCTATACCCCAACGCTAAGCTGCTGGTAGCCCGGAAGAAGGATTTTGAGACCGCCAACCGCAAAAAGTTCTGTGCCCGCATCGCCACCGGCGACTACGATGCCGTCATTATCGGTCACAGCCAGTTTGAGCGCATCCCTCTTTCCTTTGAACGGCAGGAGCGCATGATCCAGGAGCAGGTCCAGGAGATCCAGAACGCCATTGCAGAGCTGAAATACTCCAACGGGGAGCGCTTTACCGTAAAACAGATGGAAAAAACCCGCAAAAACCTGGAGGCCAAGCTGGAAAAGCTCCGGGCCGCCGACCGCAAGGACGATGTGATCACCTTTGAGCAGCTGGGGGTAGACCGGCTGTTTGTGGACGAAAGTCACAATTTCAAGAACCTCTTTTTGTACACAAAGATGAGGAACGTGGCGGGGCTTTCCACCAGCGAGGCGCAGAAGTCCAGCGATATGTTTGGCAAGTGCCGGTATATGGATGAGCTGACCGGCGGGCGGGGCGTGGTGTTTGCCACGGGCACCCCGGTCAGCAACTCCATGACCGAACTGTACACGGTCATGCGTTACCTCCAGTACAGCACCTTGCAGCAAAAACAGCTGACCCACTTTGACTGCTGGGCTTCCACCTTTGGCGAGACCACCACCGCCATCGAGCTTGCGCCGGAGGGCACCGGCTACCGGGCAAGGACCCGCTTCGCCAAATTTTTCAATCTGCCGGAACTCATGAATATGTTCAAAGAAGTAGCCGACATCAAGACCAGCGACCAGCTCCATCTGCCTGTGCCCGAAGCAAAGTTTGAGACCGTGGTGGCAAAGCCCTCCGAACTCCAAAAAGAGATGGTGCAGAGCCTGAGCGAGCGTGCCGCCAGGGTGCATTCCGGCATCGTGGATGCATCCGAGGACAATATGTTGTGCATCACAAACGACGGCCGGAAGATCGGGCTGGATGTGCGCCTGATGAATCCCCTGCTGCCGGACGACCCGAGCAGCAAGCTGAACGCCTGTGTGCGGAATGTGTTGCAGATCTGGGAGGAGGGCAAAGATCAGAAGCTGACCCAGCTTTTGTTCTGTGACCTCTCCACCCCAAAAAACGACGGCAGCTTCAACGTGTACGAGGACATCAAGGCAAAACTGCTGGCCGCCGGGGTGCCGGAAAACGAAATTGAGTTCATCCACAACGCTGACACCGAGGCGAAAAAGGCAGCGCTCTTTTCCAAGGTGCGCTCCGGGGATGTACGCATCCTGCTGGGCAGCACCCAGAAGATGGGTGCGGGCACCAACGTGCAGGATCGGCTGGTGGCGGTGCATCACTTGGATGTAGGATGGAAGCCCAGCGACATGACCCAGCGCAATGGCAGAATTATTCGTCAGGGCAATCAAAACAAACAAGTTTACGTTTATAATTACGTCACTGAAGGGACATTTGACGCCTACCTCTGGCAAACTTTGGAGAACAAGCAAAGGTTTATCTCCCAGATCATGACCAGCAAAAGCCCGGTGCGCTCCTGTGAGGATGTGGACGAGCAGGCTCTCTCCTATGCGGAGATCAAGGCGCTGTGTGCCGGCAATTCGCTCATCAAAGAAAAGATGGACCTGGACGTGCAGGTGGCAAAACTCCGGGTCCTGAAAGCCGACCACCAGAGCCAGAAATTCCGGCTGCAAGACAAGCTGCTGACCAAATTCCCGGCAGAGATCCAGGCGCAAACTGCAACGATTACCGCCTTGAAATCGGATGCTGAGATTGCTGCGGCACATCCGCAGGGCCAAGAGACATTCTGCGACATGACCCTCAAGGGCATGACCTACGACGAGAAAAAATCGGCTGGTGAACGGCTGCTCCTGGCCTGCACTGAACTGTCGAACACAGAGGAACAGTTGGTGGGCAGCTACCGAGGATTTGCACTCTCCCTGCGGTTCGAGCCCTTCCGCAGCGAGTACCAGGCGGTATTAAAAGGCCGCCTGCCCTACCCGGTATCGCTGGGCACCGATCCCCACGGCAGCATCACCCGGCTGGACAATGCCCTGAACGCCTTTGCAGACCGCATCGCCCACGCCGAGAACGAGCTGGACAACCTGAAAGAGCAGCAGCAGGCAGCGCAAGCAGAGGTCGAAAAGCCCTTTCCGCAGGAGGAAGAACTGGCGCAGAAATCTGCGCGGCTGGCGGAGCTGAACGCGCAGCTGGATATGGAGGACCACCGCCCCGAGCCGGAACAGGCGGAAGACCTCCCCCGCCCTTCGGTTCGGTCTGCCCTGGAAAGAATCGATAAGGCAGCGCCTGTAAAGCCGTTCAAAACTTCTCAAAATAGGGAAGGAGATGTCCGGTGAAAGAAAATCGAGATGAAACGATCATTCTTCGACTAAGCAAAACAGAAAAGAATCGCATCTATAAAAAGATGCTGACTATGGGGATCCACAGTTTGAGTGCTTATATCCGCAAGATGGCACTGGATGGCTACTGCCTGCATTTGGACCTGAAAGAGCTGCACAGGATGGCTTATCTTTTACAGATGTGCAGCAATAACCTGAACCAATACACCCACGAAGCCCACCTAACTGGTTATCTCTATCCACAGGACGTAGAAGCTTTGAACTGCCAGCTGGAAGAACTGACCGACCTCGCCCGGCAGATCCTCTCCCGGCTGACGGAGCTATGAGCATTTCCCTGCAGCTTCGGCTGTAGGGTACATAACCGCCTGGGAGAGCTGCTGCACCCCTAGGTTTAACAAGTCTGTTTTCAAAAGCAGCAAAATAGCGAAACATGTCCATGTGCCAGGGTGGAAAAGCCTCGTTTTTCCATGACAAGACGCACAAAATGCGTTATAATAGAAGTAACATCATGCAGGAGGCCCATACCATGTCCACCCAGACTCGTGTTGTTCGTCTTTTACAAAACACCCTCTACCCCACCTACCAGCTTCACGCCACCATGTCCAATAAACAAACCACCCCTACGGAGGGGCTTCGTTTTGCGGCGCTTACCGTTATGGAGTGGCTGCGTCAGCGCATCGGAGAGGATATCCCCCAAGAGCTGGTTCAGCCGGAACCCGAACGATATAAGGAAGCAGACGATTCCTGTCTGCCCTCCCTGCACATCCATCGGGGTTACGTTGTGGACATCGTATCCCTGCCCAGTCAGGGGGTGTGGAGCCTGCAAATTACCGAACCGGATCTAGGCTCAGAACCAGGCAACCCCGCTCAACAGCGCCAGGCTGTGCCGGGGCGGGTCATTGAGACCAACATCGGCTTCTGTATCCAGGGTAAGACCCTGGAATGTGGTTTCCAAACCGTGATCTCCGACCCAGTGGGCAGCGGTGCTCAGGCAGATGTCTATCGTCTGGCGGTAGTGCGGCGTCTGATGGAAAGCCCTGTCTTTGGGTTGACCCACATTCTTCCGCTGAATGGCGGAACCTCCTCTCTCAGAAACACGGCAGAGCTCCGGAAGATGCTGACCCTTACCATCGCCCCAGAAAATCAGCTGCCCACTGTGATTTTTACATATCATCTATCCGAACCTGAAAACAGAAATCCTCAAACTGTGCTGGATCTGCGGCTGCCGTCCGTATCCTTCCCGGAGTTGGCTCGTCCTGGCCGGACCCAGGAATCTCTGTTCTGCGCCGCCGTCTCCCTGGAAAAATCCCCGCCCACATCCACCCTTCCCTACGACGCCGGTGCCTTTGCTGAAAAGCGGAAGGGTTGCTGCCGGGTCTATCTGCTGGACGCTGCGCTTATACAAGACCTTGCAGCAGAGCTCCACTGCAAACTCAGACCCGGCGATGCAGTATTGTTGGAACCTGCCTGTTTTGGGGGCGGAGCGCAAGTATTCCCCTATCATCCCGCCTCCCGAGAGCGTAAGAAAACCATTGGCCTATTGAGCTGCGCCGTGTACGACTACCCCCGGGGTAAAACCTGGAACTTCGGCTCGGTCCAGTTTCTCTCTGCTGCACGGGAAGAACTGCTCCTCAAGACTTCTGAGATGGCAAAGAACTCCCAGGCAGCCTCTGACCAGTGGACACAGAAATTCACTCAGCTTGATACTGCCTACAAGACCGAAAAAGCCCGCGAGTATCCCTTGAACTGGCATCTCAAGGTAGGCAACGACC
>Scooby_p1__coassemble_784_pt1 | contig 15262 bp, 14 predicted proteins | sample Scooby_p1__metabat2_low_PE_029 | metagenome-assembled genome bin Scooby_p1 | reverse complement strand
GGCCGGGGCCTGTCCTTCCCGCCGGGGACGGCGGGGGCGGCGGCTCTCTGCGCCAGCGGGGGCGGGACGCTTTTCCTTATTGTTGGCCATAGATTCCGATTCCTCTTTCCTTGGCTGCTTTGCCCGGGCAGAGAGCTTCTGCACCGGCTGTGCTGCCGTTTGATCGGCTCCCCGGGGGGAGGCCGTCGGTTCTGCTTTGGTGGTCTGGGAGGGGCGGTTCAGCACCCGTGCGGGAGCCGGGACGCCATCCCAGGGGTGGCCGGATACTACCGGGAGCTTGCGGCGGTTCAGCTTCTCGATGCCGGCCAGGTACTCCTGCTCCTCGGGTGCGCAGAAGCTCACTGCTGCGCCCTCGGCACCGGCACGGGCGGTGCGGCCGATGCGGTGGACATAGGTCTCCGCCACCTCCGGCAGGTCATAGTTGAACACATAGGCCAGCTCGCTGATATCAATGCCCCGGGCGGCGATATCGGTGGCCACCAGCACCCGGGTCTTGCCCGCCTTAAAGCCTTCCAGCGCCGCCACACGGGCGCTCTGGCTCTTGTTGCCGTGGATGGCCGCTGCCGGGATGCCCTGGCGCACCAGGTCCCGGGCGATCTTATCCGCGCCGTGTTTGGTGCGGCTGAACACCAGGGCGTTGGTCACCGGCGGATCGTTCAGGTTCTGGATCAGCCAGGGCAGAAGCAATTTCTTATTGCCCTTTTCCACATAATACAGGCTCTGGCGGATGCGGTCCACGGTGCTGGACACCGGGTCCACCTTGACAAAGGCCGGGTCGTGGAGGATACCGGCCGCCAGCTGCTCGATCTCCGCAGGCATGGTAGCGCTGAACATCAGGTTCTGGCGGCGGGGCGGCAGCTTGGCGATCACCTTTTTTACGTCATGGACAAAGCCCATATCCAGCATCCGGTCGGCCTCGTCCAGCACAAAGATCTCCACCCCGGACAGGTCCACATGGCCCTGTCCGATCAGGTCGTTCAGGCGGCCGGGGCAGGCCACCAGGATCTCCACCCCAGAGCGCAGGGCCTGCACCTGGGGCGCCTGGCCCACACCGCCAAAAATGACGGTGCTGCGCAGGGGCAGATACTTGCCGTAGGCGGCAAAGCTCTCGCCGATCTGCAGCGCCAGCTCCCGGGTCGGGGTCAGGATCAGCGCCCGGACCGCACCGGGCTTTTTGGGCTCAGCCGCCGCAAGACGGTCCAGCATGGGCAGCCCAAACGCTGCGGTCTTGCCGGTGCCGGTCTGGGCACAGCCCATCAGATCCCGCCCTGCCAGCACAGGGGGGATGGCCGCCGCCTGGATCGGCGACGGCACAGTATAGCCCGCCTCCCGCACTGCACGCAGCACCGGGGCGGACAGGTTCAATTCTTCAAATGTCATGGTTCTCCTTGGTTCAAAATGCACCGCCGGGGTTTCCGGTATCGTCTTTTTGGGGTCTTTTGGGCACAAAAGACCCCTGGCGGTGCAGCGTTTGGTCACTGTGCCGGGTCGATCTTCCGGCACTCAATGTAATAGCGTTTTTCCTCCGCATGGCCCATGCTGAAGGTCTTGCGGGGCAGCACGCCCCCCAGCACGACCCCCTTGAACAGGTCGGTTTTTTCAAAGGGCGGCAGCAAAAAGGCCACGCCTCCCTTACTGCACAGCTGCCGCACGGCAGGCTCATCGTGGACATAGTCCACCTTTGCCTCCGGGTGTCTGTGGAGGAAATCCTCGATGAACTCTTCCACCGTGCCCACGGTCAGGGGCTGGGTGGGGTTTTCAAAACTGAGGGTATTGGCCACATGGGGGCCTGCCAGGGTAAAGCTCTGGGGGTGCTTGGCCCCAAAGCAGATCCCAGCCTGGTTTGCATCCGCCCAGCTGATTAGGGACAGCAGCACAGCGCCGCAGTCCACATTGAACAGCACCCGGTGGATGGGCTCGATCTCGATGGCGTCGCTGCGCACATTGCACACCTCTGCCAGGCAGTACCGTGCAGGATGCACCGCAGCCTGCTCCGGGGTCAGGGTCTTTTTCAGCTCCTCCCAGCAGGCTTTGGCCGCTGCCAGCGAGTGGTTGCCGTCCCCCACCACAAAGGTCAGGGGCGCACGGCCGGCGGCCTCCGGATACCGGGCATCAAAGGTGGCCTGGGTGCCCAGCGCCTCCACCGCCTGCTGGATCTGCGCCACCAGCGCCGGGTCCTCAACGGCCCAGCCCGCCAGATGACCGCCGTCCAGCATCAGCTCCCCTTCGTACACCGGGCGCAGCTTGTCCTTTTGGGCCGCGATCGGCTCCACCAGGGTGCAGTCCGGGTCATCCGCCAGCAGCATCAGATGGGGGGTCTCCAGCGCAGCGCCCTGCCGCACCTTCATCCGGGAGGGGATGCGGCTTTGCACGGTATGCTCACTGGGGCGCACCGCAGGCTGTGCCCCGGATTTATAGCTGTATGCTTCCAGGTCCACGCAGCCTACCAGCCCCTGCCGCACCCGGCCGCTGCGCAGGGTGCGCTCCAAATAGATAAAGCCCTGGACGCTGCGGGTCAGCACCTGGCGGGCATACTGCTGCATCTCCTGGTGTATCCGGTCGATGCGCTGCTGCTCCCCCGCCGCCCCCAGAAAGACCTCCGGCAGGATCAGCCGCAGCGTGCTGGGGCTGTCCCCCGCCGCAGCCTCGGCTCTGGCCCAATAGCCAGGGTCGCTGGTAAACTGGTCACAGGCAATACAGCCCCACTGCTCCAGGGGGATCTGCTCCCCTGGCAGCAGGATCTGTGCCGGTACAAAACAGGATGTAGTGTTCATATCCGATCCCTCCATAGGGCGCCCGATGGGCGGGCACCCAGGTACAGGCAGGCCCCTGACTGCCGCAGCCGCGGCCTGCTGTGTTCTCCATCAGCCCAGGAGCATCACATGCTCCGGCCCTTGTGCTGCCAGGCTGTCGGCCAGCTCGGCCCGGGCCTGGGGGTCCAGTCCGCTGTCCGCAGGCAGGCGGACCAGCAGCCGCCGCATCCCCAGCTGTGCCGCCGGTGCGCCCAGGCTGCTGGGGCTGTCGGTACAGCTGGACAAGGGGTAGGACAGCCAGAGGGTCAGACTGCCCTCAAACTGCGTCTGCCAGGCGGCAATATCCGCCGCCAGCTGCTCGTCCCGGGGGCGTGCCCCGGTGACCCCAAACTCCTGCTTGGAGCTGACCTGCCCCGGGAACTGCACCCCCTGCAGTGCTGCATGGGCAAAGCCCATCTGCCGGGTCTCCTCCAGCAGGGCGGCCACATACCGCACTGCTGCATCCGCATAGGGGTTCAGCCAGGGCTTGCCGCCCGCCTCTGCGCTGGCTGCATCCAGCCAAAGGTAATCCGTAGCGCCGCTGTCCGGCGAGCGGTAGCGGATGGCCATGCTGCGGTCTGCCCGGGCTGCCAGCGGGTCCCGGAAGGCTTCCAGCTGCGCCACCGGCACCAGACCCTCCTGCTGGAAGATCCGTGCCACAGCCGCCCCGTCCACGCTGCCATGGATGCCGCTGGCCGCCGCAGGCACCGACGTGGCGTACAATGCGCCCTGGCTGTCCTTCAGGGGCACCAGGGCATATACCGCCCCCTGGTCCGCCAGGCGGCGGGCCTCGGCCCGGATGGACGCTTCATCGGTCAGCGCCGACAGCTCTGCACTGGCCCAGGGGCCTTCCACCACCGCAGTGGGGTCTGCCGCCGGGGTCTCCGGCTCCGGGGCCGGCTCTTGTTCCGGCTGGCTCTGGGCCACGCTGGACGCTGCGTCGGATGCCGCCTGCTGTTCCCCGGTCAGGCTCTCGCTCACTGCCGGGGAGGATGCGGACAGGTCCCGGTCCCGCACCACGGTATACCAGGTATGGGTAGCCCAGTCCAGCACATAGGGCGCCGCCAGCCATGCAGCAGCCAGCACCACCACCACCAGCACGCCAATGCCCACGGCCCGGCGCACCTGCATACCGCGGCTGTAAAAACTGCGGCGGTAGTGCTTGACCTTGCGGCGTTTATTTTTTGCCATGATCGTTCCTCCCCTTCTATGGGCCTGGTCACAAGATCACCGAATGGCCGGTGAAACCGTAGATCGCCAGCGCCAGCACCCCGATATAGACCAGGGTGATGGGCAGCCCCCGGAACGCCTCCGGGATCGCCCGGCTGCGCAGGCGGCGCTGGGCCTCCGTGACCAGCAGCACAGCCAGCAGATAACCCAGGCCGCTGCCCAGGCCAAAGCCCAAAGACTGCACCAGCGTAAAACTCTGGGTGCGGGATACCAGCACCGTGCCCAGCACGCAGCTGTTCAGCGCCGCCAAGGGCAGGATGCGGATCATCTGCCGGTTATACGGCACCGGCAGCACCTCCAGCAGCCCCCGCAGCACCAGGCAAACCACCGCCACACAGCCCAGGAACACCAGCGGCCGCAGCGCCGCCCGGCCGGGCAGCGGGGCCAGCAGGCTGCCCGCCAGCTGTGCCAGCGGTGCTACCAGCACCTGGGTGATGCAGAGCATCAATACAAATAGTTTGCTGCTGACCTGGCTGTCCCCCACCAGCTGCACCAGGCGGGACACACCCAGGCCCCGGGTGAACACAGCATTTTGGGCAAAGACGGCCAGAATCGCATAGTTGGTAAACAGCACCAGTGCTTCAAATACATCCTTCATTCTGCGTCGGCCTCCTTTTTCTTCTGGCGGTGGACGGCCATCACCGCCTGGGCTTCCGCCTTGAGGTAGGTCTTGCGCTTCTTTGCCAGGGCGCGCCAGATGGCTGCCACCACGCCCAGCACCAGGAACCCGCCTGCGGGCATAGCCGCCAAGGGCAGCAGGCCCTTATGCGCCAGCTCCACCCCAAACACCGTACCTACGGACAAAAACTCCCGCACGCAGCCCAGCAGCAACAGCAGCAGTACATAGCCCAAGGTGATCCGCAGGCTTTTGGACACCGCCTTATGCAGGTTCTCCTGCACACGGCCAAAGCGATAGATCAAAAGCGGTTCCACCACCAGCATCGGCAGGTAGATGCCCAGGCTCAGCAGGCCCACCCCAAACAAGCCGTTTAGGATGGGATATGCCGCCAGATAGACCACCGCCGCACTGCCGCAGTACACCAGACCTCTGGGCAGCAGGTTTTTCTCCAGCTGTTCCGGGGTGGGGTGCTCTTCCAGGGGGAAACGGCGGCTCAGCAGGCAGGCCAGCACCCGGCTGGGGGTCAGCAGCAGCGCCACCGCCGCTGCCAGCATCAGCGCGTTCTGCCCGGTCGTGGCCAGCACCACCAGCGGCGCCAGGCCCATGCCCTGCATCACCACCGGGTTGTTCAAAAACACACGGTCGTGATGGGCGTATTTTTCAGGGTCCCGCAGGATCTCCTGTGCAACAGCACGCTTCATGCCCGGCCCTCCTTTTCGGCGTCCTTTTCCCGCTTCATTGCATAGAGCTCTTCCTCCGTGCGGTCCAGCCAGGCAGACAGGCTGTTGACCACCAGCACCGCAAAGAACACGCCGGTCTCGTACACGCCAAAGTAGCGGAACGCCACGGTCATTGCGCCCAGCAGCATCCCGTACAGCACCCGGCCCAGCCGTCGGTGGGCACAGGTGTAGGGTTCGCCGGTAAAGAACACCGCCGCAAACAACATACCGCCGGTGAGCAGCTCGTCCCGCACGATGCGCAGCCGCAGCCCCACGCTGGCCAGGTCCTCCACCACGCCCACCTGACGGGGCGCAACGAATACCAAAATACCGCTGACGGCCAAAAAGCTCAGCGCCGTGCTCAGCCGCATATCGCCATGGAACCACAAAAACAGCCCGCAGGCCACCAGCACCACCGCAGCGCCGGTGCCCATGGGGGCGGCATACTCGCCCAGCACCAGCGTAAAGGCGCCGGTGTTCAGCATACCGCCGGAGCGCATGGTATCCTCAATGGCGCTGCCCAAAGGCACGCCGGAAGCGTCCCACAAAGGGATATCGGTATAGGGCTGGGGGTAGCGGCAGACCTGGTCCGGCCAGCACACGGCGGCCACCACATAGCCCACGGCGGCGGGGTGGAAGGGATAACTGCCGTAGCCGCCAAATGCCTCCTTGCCCACCAGCACGCCGATGATGACCGCTGCCGCCAGGATATACCACTCCACCGTAGCCGGCATCAGCATCGCGATCAGCATTGCAAAGCTCTCGTTGGAAAAATCCCCCCGGCGGTAGACCCGGCGGCGCAGCAGCGACACCAGGCGGTCACACAGGTTGCCTACCAGCAGTGCAAAGCCGCACAGCAGCAGGGGGCGCAGCCCATACAGATAGCAGGCCATGCACAGCAGCGGCAGCATCATCCAGCAGACATGCTGATAATATTTGCCGGTACGGGCCAGCTCCTGCTCCTGCACCTGGATCAAAGCTTCATCCATATGCGTTCACCTCTTACAGGGCGGCCAGACGGGCCACCGCCGCAGCGGGGTCCTTTGCGCCAAAAATGGCGCTGCCCGCCACCAGCACATCTGCCCCGGCCTCTACGCACAGGGGCGCAGTGGTGTCGTCCACACCGCCATCCACCTGCAGCAGGTAATGGGCGCCCCGGCGCTGACGCTCCTGGGCCAAAAAGCGCAGCTTGTCCAGCGCCGACGGCATAAACTTCTGCCCGCCAAAGCCCGGCTCCACGCTCATCACCAGCACCAGGTCCAGCTGGTCCAGGTAGGGCAGCAGCGCTTCCGGCGGGGTGCCAGGCTTGATGGTCAGGCCGGTCTTGCAGCCCAGGGAGCGGATCTTGTCCAGGGTAGCCTGGATATCATCCTCACATTCCAAATGGAAGTTCTGCAGGCTGGCGCCGGCCTTGGCAAAGGCCTCCGCATAAGCCAGCGGGTGGCTGATCATCAGGTGGACGTCATAAAACGCCTCCGGCAGCCCCTTATGCAGGCTGGCCAGCACCGGCACGCCAAAGCTGATGTTGGGCACAAAATGCCCGTCCATCACGTCATAATGCAGCATCTGAGCGCCGGCGTCCAGCACCAGGCGGCACTGGGCCCCCAGCTGTGCAAAGTCGGCAGACAGGATCGAAGGACTGATCTTAGTCATTGTATCGTTACTCTCCGTTATATCATTTGCTGTATCTACCCCTTGTCGCCGGGTGCTCCCGGGCCGCAGGGGGTAAGCATGGTCGTTTTTAGTTTACATGAAAACCACCAAAAAATCAAACCCGGAGCCGTGTTTTTCACCAAAAAGACGTAAAGTGTCCGGCGAAACAAAGCACAAAACCGCCAGGCCGTCTCACAGAGACAGCCTGGCGGCAGGTCATGCAGGAGCGATGCCCCAAAAGGCGGGTCAGTCCACCGGCTTCATGCTGGCAGGCTCCTCCACACCGGGGCGGCCGGTCTCGTCCGGGAGTTTGGGCATCCCGCCCACATCCGGCGGCTGGGTGGGCAGGGTGAACACAAAGCGGCACCACTCGCCCTGCTGGCTCTCCGCCCGGATCTGTCCGCCGGCCAGATTTACCAACACCTTGCAGATATTCAGCCCCAGACCTGCCCCCCGGGCGTGCAGCCCGCGGGAGCGGTCCTCTTTGTAAAAGCGCTCGAACACGGCAGGCAGCGCCTCCGGGCTGATGCCCTGGCCGGAGTTCCACACCGAGATCTCCGCCTCGGGGCCCAGCTTCTCCACAGCAAAGCGGATGGTGCCCCCGGCAGGGGTGAACTTGATGGCGTTGTCCAGCAGGTTATACACCACCTGATGGATCAGGTCGGGGTCTGCGTAGACCAGCACCTTGTCGTCCATGGTCAGGCCCTCCAGCTCGATCATGCCGTCATTGATGCGCTGCTCTGCTGCCAGAGCCACCCCGGTGATGGTCTCCCAGATATTGAACATCCGGGCGTTGACCCGGTACTCTCCGCTCTCCAGCTTGGAGAGGTCCAGCATATTCTGGATCAAGCGGGCCAGACGGCCGGACTCCTCCGACACCAGCTGCAGATAGTGGTTCTGCAGCTCCGGCGGGATGGTGCCGTCCAGGATGCCGTCCACAAAGCCCTTGATGGTGGTCATGGGGGTGCGCAGCTCGTGGGCGATGTTGCCCATGAACTGCCCGCGGGAGTTGTCCGTGGTCTGGATATTCTCCGCCATCGTGTTGAAGGTGCGGGCCAGGTCTGCGATCTCGCCTTCCCCGGTGACCCCCTCCACCCGGACCGCCAGGTCTCCGCCGCCGAAGCGCTGGGCCGCATCGCTGATCTTTTGCAGCGGCACTGTGATCCTGCGCATCAGCAGACCGCAGGCGATGTTGGCAAACAGCAGCATCAGACAGGCCGAGAGGAAGAAGTTGGAGAAGAATTCATCCCGGAAATCCTCCAGCCGTGCGCCCGAGGAGCACAAAAACAGATACCCGCTGCGCTGCCCGTCGGCATCCCGCATCTGGCTTACCGAAACATAGCTCTTTTCTGCCAGGACGCCCTCCAGATTGCTGAGCAGATGGTAGCTGCCCTGCGGCTCCACCTCGTCAAACAGCGCAAGGGGCACCTGGGTGCCCACCACCTGGCTGGAACTGGAACTGAGCATCACCCGGCCCTCCGGGTCGGTGAAGAACAGGCAGGCTTCCGCACTTTCTCCAATGATCTCCAGCCGGGCGTTCAGCACCTCCAGCTCCTCCCCTTCCGGGAGGCTGGCGTTCTGCACCACATAATCCGCTGTGCGGCGGGCCACATCCGCCACGCCGTCCAGGGCTTCGTACCGTTCCTGGGCAAAGTAGCGGCCAAACAGCACCCACTCCGAGCAGCCCATTACGGCAATGCCCAGCACCAGCAGGGTGGACACCATGGAGAACAGCGCCACCGATATGCTCTTGCGCATTACTGACGCACCTCGAATTTATATCCCACGCCCCAGACGGTCTTCAGCTCCCACTTATCCGAGGCGGAGGCCAATTTCTCCCGCAGGCGCTTGACATGGACGTCGATGGTGCGGGAGTCGCCGTAGTACTCAAAGCCCCACACCTCGTCCAGCAGCTGATCCCGGGTATAGACCCGGTTGGGGTGAGAGGCCAGGCAGTTCAGCAGCTCCAGCTCCTTGGGAGGTGCTTCCACCACCTTGCCCTTGACCCGCAGCTCGTAGCTGTTCATATCCAGGCGCAGGTTATCGTACTCGATGACCCCCTCATCCGCCTCCTGAACGGCAGACCCTGCCCGGCGCAGCACCGCCTTGATGCGGGCTACCACTTCCTTTGCGTCAAACGGCTTTACGATGTAATCGTCCGCACCCAGCTCCAGGCCCAGCACCTTGTCAAAGGTCTCGCCCTTTGCGGTGAGCATGATCACCGGGGTATTGCCCAGCTTGCGGATGCGGCGGCAGACTTCCAGCCCGTCCATCTTGGGCATCATCACATCCAGCAGCACCATATCCGGCTTTACCTGGCCAAACTGCGCCAGACCCGCCTCGCCATCGTTGGCAATGGTGACCTGATAACCCTCCTTGGTGAGGTACAGCCGCAGCAGCTCGCAGATATTGGTATCGTCGTCCACGACGAGGATCTTCTCGTTTGCCATTGATCTTCCTCCTGTTGTAAACGAAAAACCGTGCCTGTGCACGGGTCGGCTCTTTGGGGTGCAGGGGCACAGCCCCTGTGCACACAAATTCATCTTCTATTATACGGGACAGTTATGACAAAATAAAGAAGGTTTTGTATTTTTTCTTATCCCGGAGCGGCGTATCCACAGCCGCCAGGGCGCTGTTTTTGCAAAAAAACACTGCACAAACCATCGCAGTTCTGCCTTGAGCCAGGACGGCAGCTGTGTTATAATTATTCTGTTATGGTGCGCCCTTTTCCGGGTGCGCCCCGCAGAACACGCAGCATCCAGCAAAGAAAGGCAGGGCCGCGCCTCCCCGGGCAGGCCCTGGATAGGGAAACAGCAAGATGAAATTAGGTATTGTCGGCCTGCCCAACGTGGGCAAGTCCACTTTGTTCAACGCCATCACCTCCACCAAAAATGCAGAGGCGGCCAACTACCCCTTCTGCACCATTGAGCCCAACAGCGGCATCGTGGCCGTGCCGGACCCCCGGCTGGACAAGCTGGCCGAGCTGTGGCAGACCAACAAAAAGACCCCCGCCATCGTGGAGTTCGTGGACATTGCGGGTCTGGTCAAGGGCGCCAGCCAGGGTGCGGGCCTGGGCAACAAGTTCCTGGGGCACATCCGGGAGTGCGACGCCATCGTACACGTGGTGCGCTGCTTTGATGACGACAACATCATCCACGTGGTGGAGGATGTGACCAAGGCCGAGGCCGTGGACCCCCTGGCCGACATCGACGCCATCGACTACGAGCTGATCCTCTCGGACCTGGAAGTGGTGCAGAACCGGGCCGGCCGCATGGCCAAAGCCGCCAAGAGCGGCAACAACAAGGCCGCTGCCGCCGAGGCCGTCTGGCTGGAGAGCCTGGCTGCCCACCTGAGCGCCGGCCGCCCTGCCCGCGGGTTCGACTTTGAGTCCGCCGGCGCTGACCCCGTCACCGTGCGGGAGATGGGCCTGCTGAGCGCAAAGCCGGTGCTGTACGCCTGCAACGTGGGCGAGGATGACCTGATGGAGGGCATCGAGAACAACCGCTATGTGCCCCTGGTGGCCCAGCGCGCCGCCGCCGAGAACGCCCGCTATATCCCCATCTGCGCCAAGACCGAGGAGGACATCGCCGACTACACCCCCGAGGAGAAGAAGGCGTTCCTGGCTGAGATGGGCGTGGCCGCCAGCGGCCTGGACAACCTGATCACCGCCAGCTATGACCTGCTGGGCCTGATCTCCTTCCTGACCGACGGCAAAAAGGAGTGCCGCGCCTGGACCATCCGCAAGGGCACCAAGGCCCCCCAGGCTGCCGGCAAGATCCACAGCGACTTTGAGCGGGGCTTTATCCGGGCCAGCGTCATCGGCTACGGCGACCTGGAAGCCAACGGCTTTGATTACGCCGCCGTCAAGTCCAAGGGCCTGCAGCGCACCGAAGGCAAGGAGTATGTGGTGCAGGACGGCGATATCATCGAGTTTTTGTTCAATGTGTAAGCAAGGAGGCTGCCGGATGATCTTTGGCATTATGGGCGCAATGCCCGACGAAGTAGACCAGCTGTGTGCAAAGCTGACCGATGTGACCGTGGACAGCTACGGCGGAGTGGAGTACCACCAGGGCACCCTGGCGGGCAAGCAGGTGGTGGTGTGCTGCGCCGGTATGGGCAAGGCCAACGCCGCTGCCACCACCCAGGTGCTGATCCTGCGGTACGGCGCACAGCGCATCATCTTCTCCGGCATTGCCGGCAACATGAGCAGCCAGATCGGCATCGGGGATGTGGTGATCGGCAAGACCGTGGTGTACCACGATGCGCAGCTGGACATGATCGCCCAGAACCCGCCCTTCCTCACCGAGTACACCGGTGACCCGGCTCTGGTCGCCGCTGCCGAGGCTGCCTGCCAGGCAGCCGGGGTCAAGGCGCTGACCGGCAAGATTGCCACCGGCGACCTGTTTGTGGGCGACAGCGCCACCAAGGCCGCCATCCAGGCCAAATGTGCGCCGGACTGCGTAGAGATGGAGGGCGCCGCCGTCAGCCAGATCGCCGCCAAAAACGGCGTGCCCTGCGTGATCCTGCGGGCCATGAGCGACAATGCCGACGAGGACGGCCACGAGGTGCTGGTGGTGAAGAAATTCAGCATCAGTGAGTATGTGGCCACCGCCACCCGCATCGTGGCGGACATGGTCGAACACCTGTAAAAAAACAAGCACGGCGGCTGCCGGGGGAGTCAAAGCTCCTGCCCGGCAGCCGCCGTTTTTTTGCTCAGAGGAACTGTTCCAGCTTGATGCGGTTATCCTCCTGGAAGGCTTGCAGCCGCTGTGCCAGGCGCTTGCTGCCCGGGGCTGCGTTGGGATAATCTTTTTGCGACTTGATGCAGTCCATCACACCCTGGCTGGTGCCCTCGGAGAGCATCTCGGCCAGGTTGCGGGTGGACTTATCGGTCATGGTCTTCATGCTGATGCCCATTTTGGTGTTGAGCTTGGCCATGGTGCTCTGGCCCTGGGCCTGCACGCCCCCCCGCAGCCAATGCGGTATGGGCGTCCTGGTTCAGCTCCCGGTAGATGTTCCGCTGGCGCAGCAGCTCTGCCCGGAACAGCCCCTCCTGGGCCATGGGCAGGATCTGCTCCAGGGTGTTTTTGCCCATCTCGGTGTTCTGCACCACAGCTTCCAGCAGGTTCTGGTTATCGTTGGACGGTGTATCCATGTTCTTACCCCCTTCTGCCCCTAGTTTTCCCCGGCAGAAAGGCGGTTATTCCTCCTACAAAAAACAGCCCGTGCACCTGCACGGACTGTGTAAAGATGAGCTTCAAAAAGCGGGGTCACTCCCCCTGGTACACCTGGTCTCCGCCCGCAGCCAGCGCAGTTTCCAGTCGGCGGACGCACAGGTCGTAGAGCGCAGCCCAGTTCTTGCCCCGGATCTCCTCCGTGCCGGCACAAGCCGCCGTCAGGGTAAAGGGCAGGCGGCGCAGCATCCCGCCGCACAGCACGCACTCGTGGGGCATGGCCGCATAGGCGGCGCACAGCTCCTGCTGCAGCTGGGCGCAGGTCTTGTCTGCACAGCCGATCAGGAACCGATGCTCCTCCACCCGGCAGACCACCTGCACGCCGGGGGTATCGTAGAGCTTTTTCCACTGATTGGCCACAAAACAGGCCAGCTGCTCCGGCACGGGCTGCCCGGCATAACCGTCCAGCTCCACCAAAGCCAGCGCTGCGCCCCGGTGCTCATCGGCCCAGGTGTCCAGCTGGGTGCAGAACACCGTCTCGCAATAGCGGCGGTTGTACACGCCGGTAACAAAATCGTGGTTCAGCGCCTCCCGGCACAGCTCCCGTTCCCGGGCGCCCATCCGGTCCTCCGGCAGGACACTGCCTGCCAGGGGCGCCGTCATCCGCAGCTCCCAGGTCCCCTCCTGGGTCTGGAAAAAGCGGCGCAGCACACATTGCACCTGGCCGCCCCGCAGCTGGTAATCCAGATGCATGCCATCCTCCTCATGAGAGGCGGGCTGCTGGGCCGGGAGCTTCGTCAGCCCCACATCCTCAAATACATCCTCCGCCTGCCGGGCCAAAAGGCGCAGGTCCTGCTCGGTCCAATTGTTTTTCATCTCAAGTTCCCATCTGCCTCCGCTGGCAAAGCCCGGTGAACCGGCCCGCCAGGGCTGCGTCCTTTTTTGTCGCGGTATCGTATTTCCCCAAAATTCCGGAAAAGGATATTTGTCAGGCATAGTATACCACCGCAGGCACGGATTTTCCAGCAAAACGCACAGATTCTGCGAAAAATTTTTTCATTTTCAGCAGATTGCTGAAATCCTTCCCGCCCAACCGCTGTCCTGTATCACCGACTGTACACCTGGCACTCTGCCCGGATCTGGGCAGCCAGCGCCGGGGTGCAGGCGTTGGCGGCGGCCCGCCAGGCCCAGTTCCCGCCCAGGCGGCCCGGCGTATTCAGGTGCGCCTCTGCCCCCAGGCCCAGCCAGTCGTACAGCGGCACGATGGCCCGCTGTGCCACCGAGCCCAGCGCCAGACGGATCAGCCCCAGGCGCGCTGCATCCACCGGCACAGCGGCCAGCTGCCGGGCCGTGGGCTGCAGCGGGGTCAGGTGCAGGTATGCAGCTGCACAAGCCTTTTCCTGCGGGGTGGCGCCATTCTCCCACCAATCCGCCAGGGTGGTGTTATCGTGGGTGCCGGGGTAGACCACGCAGTTGGCTGTGTGGTTGTGGGGCAGATACTCGTTATCGCCGCCGCCAAAGGCAAACTGCAGGACCTTCATGCCGGGGAAGCCGCTGTCTGCCAGCAGGGTGCGCACACTGGGGAACAGCTCGCCCAGGTCCTCTGCAATGATGGGCAGTTTGCCCAGCGCCCCCTCCAGTGCCCGGAACAGCTCCATGCCAGGGCCTTGCTCCCACCGGCCGGTGCGGGCGGTGGTGCTGTCCGCCGGGATGGCCCAATAGGTGTCAAAGCCGCGGAAGTGGTCGATGCGCAGCAGGTCGTAGATGCCCAGGGCGTGGCGCACCCGGCGCACCCACCAGGCGTAGCCGGTCTCCTGATGGAAGGCCCAGTTATACAGCGGGTTGCCCCACAGCTGACCCTCGGCGGAGAAATAATCCGGCGGGCAGCCCGCCACCCGTGCAAAGCCCCCCTCGGCATCCAGCTCAAACAGCGGCCCGCCCGTCCAGGCGTCCACCGAGTCTGCCGAGACATAGATGGGGATGTCACCCAGGATCTGCACCCCCTTGCCGTTGGCATAGGCTTTCAGTTTCTGCCACTGGGTGCTGAACTGGAACTGCAAAAACTTCCAGAAATCCACTTCCTCCTGGTTTTCTGCCCGGAAAGCTGCCAGAGCATCCGGCTGGCGCAGCCGCAGCGGCTGGGGCCACTGGGTCCAGCCGGTCATCCGATGGGCCGTCTTGAGGGCCATATACAGGGCATAATCCTCCAGCCAGTCCTCGTTGGAAAGGGTAAAGGCATAAAATTCATCCGGGTAATAATGCTCGCAGCCATACAGCCCGGCGCATTTGTCCCGCCAGGCGGCGTAGGCTGCGCGCAGCACCCGGTACCGGGCGGTGTACAGGGCGCCGTAATCCACCGTACAGGGGTCCTTGCCCCAGTCCTCTGCCGCCAGCTGCGCTTTGGTCAGCAGCCCCTGTGCGGCCAGGTCCTCCAGGTCGATAAAATAGGGGTTGCCCGCAAAGGCAGAACAGCTCTGGTACGGGCTGTCCCCGTAGCCAGTGGGGCTGAGGGGCAAGATCTGCCAGATGTGCTGGCCCGCAGCCGCCAGAAAATCCACGAACTGATAGGCCGCCTTGCCAAAGCAGCCGATGCCATAGGGGCCGGGCAGACTGGACACCGGCATCAAGATTCCACTTTCTCGCATAATGATCCCTTTCCTCGCACGATGCAGTTATAATAACTTATCATAACACAAAGGCCGGGTATTTTCCACCAGCAAAAAACGTGGTATACTGGGGTAAGCGGGGGCCGTGGCCCGGCATTTTATGCCGCACAGCGTCCCCCGCACCATCCAGGAGGAATGTATCATGCAGCGCACGGAAAAATACTACGAGAACGACCCCTTCCTGACCCGGGCCGAGGGCCGGGTGCTGGCTTCCGGCACCGACCGGGAGGGCCGGGTCCGGCTGGCGCTGGACGGCACTGTATTTTACCCGGAAGGGGGCGGCCAGCCCGCCGACCTGGGGGTGCTGACCCTGCCGGACGGCCGGGATCTGGCGGTGGTGGATGTCCACGAGCAGGGCGGGCTGATCTGGCACACCCTGGCCCCCGTCCCGGACACCCCCCTGCCGGAC
>Scooby_p1__coassemble_337_pt1 | contig 27793 bp, 32 predicted proteins | sample Scooby_p1__metabat2_low_PE_029 | metagenome-assembled genome bin Scooby_p1 | reverse complement strand
CAACCAAAACGAAGCAGTCTGCAAGACCTTTTCCATAAGGTTTGCAGACTGTTTTTTGTTTTTCATCCACTGCAAAAGACCGGGCGCATCCAGGGAGCTACTCCCCGGACACGCCCGGTCTTTTTTATTTCAGCTCAGGATCCCTAAATGGATCAGACCAGCTGGATACGGCCTGCGCCGTACTCATTCTCGTAGTTCAGCAGATAGCCCGGATACTGAGACAAGGGGCTGTTGGCGCTGCTCAGGTGAGGCAGGCCATTGGCATCCACGCCGCCAAACAGCATAGCGTACATGGACATGACCAGGTAGTCCTCAGCCACATAGTCCTTGATCAGCGTTGCGCCGTCGAACATAGCAAAGCCATCGCCCAGGTTGCGCAGGGTATAGTTCATACCTGCCATTGCATAGGTAGCGTTGGGGTCCAGCGGCTCATATGCACCGGTCTTGCGGTTGTAGATCTTGACATTCTGCACACGGGGGGTGCCAGTAGCGCTGCCGACCCAGACATTCTTGTCATTGGTCTGCACCGTGTTGGGCAGGCTGGTGTGGATCTCGTAGCTGGCGCCTGCCACGTGCAGGAAGCCGCCGTTCTCCTTCTCCGTACCGGCAAAACGAGCACCAAACTCCAGCGCATCCTGGATCTGCTTGCCGGTGACCGACATCAGGCAGGCCACGTTGCCAAAGGGGCTGACCTGCTTGCAGGTCTTGAAGCTCCACTCCCCTGCCGGCACGTCGGTGCGGATACCGCCGCCGTTCATGATGGCGATATCGCAGTCCAGCTGCTCGATCTCGTTGAAGTAGGTGTAGATGCCATCGGCCACAAAGTCGCCCAGGTTGGTCTCGCCGGAACGAATACGGCGCTTGCCGGTGGCCGGATCGTTGATGTAGAAGTTGACATCGCCCACAGCGATCTTCTCGCCCAGCATATCGTCCACGGTATCGATCCAGTTCTGCTGGATCGCCTTTACAGCCTCATCCTCTGCGGCAAAGGTGGGGATCAGCTCGGTGGTGATGGTGCCATCCACGCCGATGGTCATCTTACCGATGTTCTCAAAGTAAGAGCCGGTCTGGGTCAGGGTGACCATCTTGCCGGAGGCATCTGCCACCTGCTTGTTGACCAGGGTGGAGTGAGAGTGACCGTCGATGAATGCGTCAAAGCCAGTGGTATGAGCAATGACTTCCTCACTGGTCCAGGGAGAAGAGGACGGGTCTACGCCCAGATGGCCCAGACCGATGACATAGTCTGCCACGAGCTTTGCCTTGTTCACCGACTTCTGCACAGCGTCATACAGCTTCTGACCGTCCTCGCCGCCCAGGATGTCGTAGATGAACTTGGTCTGCTTCTTGTTCATGAAGTAAGCCGGAGTGGACTTCGTAAAGGTCTCCGGGGTGGTAATGCCCACGAAAGCCACCGTAACGCCGCCGGTGTACACCAGGCTCATGTCCGGCAGCACACGGCCGCCCAGGCCCTGCAGGCTGACCCAGTTGCAGGACAGGTAGGGGAAGTTTGCCTCTGCAATGATCTGCTGGGCACGCTCCATACCATAGTCAAACTCGTGGTTGCCCAGGGTAGCCACATCGTAGCCCACCTCATTCATCAGGCGGATGATGGATGCGCCAGAGTCCATAGAGCCATAGGCAGTGCCCTGGACGTGGTCACCTGCGTCCACCAGGATGACCTCCTGGCCAGAGTCCTCGATGCTCTTTTTCAGAGCAGCCAGGGACGCATAGTTCAGCTCCGGATTCTCTCCATCGATGTAGGTATGGGTATCGTTGGTGTACAGGATGGTAACAGCAGCCTTTTCACCAAAAGGCCAGCAAGCAGATGCCTGGGGTGCGCTCATAGCAACAGCTGCGGTGGCAAGGCCAGCGGCCTGCATAAAGCTGCGGCGGGAGATAAGATGTTTCACGGGTAAACAACCTCCTTTTTTTGTACCAGCAGACAAAAGTGCTCCGGTGGGACGCAACGGCGACCACCGGCTTTTTTCTGCTGGATTTCTTCCTGCACTAAAGATAGCACATTCCGCCCGGCAGGGCAAGGCTCAAACGGCAACTTTGTGTAAAATAGCCGTCAAAAACCGTACTTTTTGCGCATAAACTCTAATTTCATCAGAAAAACGAAACCCCGCACCCGTCTCGTCCCCTACGCGTCAAAAAAGCAGAATCGCTTTTTATTTTCACACTTTTATGCTACACTGTATCCTGTATTTTATCACCGGAACGAACCGAGGGCCATGACGATGAAAACGATCTTTCTGCACGGGTTGGGGCAGACTTGCTCCAGCTGGGAAAAGACCACTGCTTTCCTGAAAAAGGGCGCAGATGTTCTGTGTCCAAACCTTTTTGACTGGTTTGAGGGACAAACTGTCAACTATCCCGTATTGTACCGCGCTTTTTCTGAATACTGCCAGCAATTTCCCGAACCGGTCCAGCTCTGCGGACTGTCCCTGGGCGGCGTCCTTGCCCTGCATTACAGCATCGAACACCCACAGCACGTCCACTCCCTGGCATTGATCGCAACGCCGTACACGATGCCCAAGAGGATCTTGAAGTTCCAGAACATGATCTTCCGTTTCATGCCGGAGAAAAATTTCCAGAGCATGGGCATTAGCAAAGCGGATTTTCTCTGCCTGACCCGTTCCATGATGGATCTGGATTTTGAAAAGGACCTGCCGCGCCTGAGCTGTCCCGTACTGGTCCTTTGCGGAGAAAAGGACACTGTCAACCGATCTTCTTCCCTTGGATTGCAGGCCCGGCTGCCCAAGGCAGAGTTCCGCCTGCTGAAAAACTCCGGCCACGAAGCCAATCTGGACGCCCCCGAAGCACTGGCACAGGAGCTTTCCGCTTTTTTTCAGTTATGATCCATTAAAAAAGAGTCTGTCCGCTGTTTCTGCGGTCAGGCTCTTTTTTCTTTCTGCGACCATCTGCTGGAACAAGCGCTGCTCTCTGTTTTAATGTCAGCTTTATCTCTCCGGTGGCTTTTTTTCATCTTTTTAATCTCTTTGGTGTTAGGATAGCGGCATCCCAGAGATGCAGCTATCCAGAGCATTGGATATACAAAACCGCCCTCAGGCTGCTGAGGGTGGAAAATATGGAGGAAAAACCATGAAAAACACCGATTGTGACAAGCTGATCCTGGCTGTACTGCAAGGCGAAGAATACCAGGATGCCATTGCAGAGCTGAATCAAAACGGCTTCTATGCCACCGTCCTGCAATCCAGAGGCGGCTTTCTGCATTGCCAGAGCGCCACGATCCTGGTGGGTGTACATCATACCGATCTGCCGCAGGCGCTGGCGCTGCTGAAGCGCTATGGAGAACGCACGGTCATGCAGTACCAGCCGCTCATCCTGGGCGGCACGGTACAGCCGCTGGCTGCCACGGTGCCCCTGCCGGTGCAATGCGGCGGCGTGACCTTGTTTGTGCTGGATGTCCAGCAGTTTGAAAAATATTAAGACGGCTGCCGCCTGCAAAAAAGAGCCTGTCCGCTAAAACGCGGACAGGCTCTTTTTATAAATACTTCAAAACACGATACGCATCTGGTGCCAGACCACGCCTCCATGGGTGGAACCGGAGACACCCTCGTCCACAAAGCCGAAGCGGGAATAAAACGGCAGCAGCGCCTGTTTACAGGTCAGCACCACGCCCTTTCGGCCCGTGGCCCGGGCATCCGCCAGCATTTGGATCAGCAGCGCAGAGGCGCAGCCCTGCCCCCGCCACTCCGGGGCCGTCACCACGCTGAAGATCATCTGCCAGGCCCCCGCAGGGTCGTACAAACTGGGTCGATCGTACATTTCGTCGGTCAGGTCTGGAGTGTCCGTAGCAAATCCATTGACAAAGGCACGGACCTCTCCTTCCTCCTCCAACAGCCAGAAAAGCTCCGGATAAGCAGCCAGGCGGCCCGCCAGACTCTCCCGGCTGGCGCCTTCTGCCGCCGGGTAGGACGCTGCTTCGATCGCAGCCAAACGGTCCAGATCAGACATCTGTGCATGACGGATCTGCATAAGAGACCTCTCCTTTCCCATTCTGGATGCAGTGCAGCTCTCAGCCTTTTGCCTGTGCAGGCTCAAAATCCACCTTGCCCAGGTTCACATCTGCCCGGACGATGGTGATCATCATGCGGTCGCCCAGGTTCCAGTTCTTGCCGGAGACCGGGTCGGACAGGCGGACGCCTTCGGTCAGCAGGGTGCCGGCAGCAGTCAGGCTGGATGCAGGCACAAAACCTTCCACACCGTTATCCATCTCCACAAACAGGCCGCGCTGGGTCACGCCGGAGATGCTGCCCTCGTAGCTCTCGCCCAGGTGACGGCGGGCGTACTCTGCCTTATAGCAATCTTCTGCCTTGCGCTCGATCTGCATAGCAATGACTTCCCGCTCGCTGGACTGCTTGGCTGCCTGCTCCGCAAAATCGGTGTAGCGCAGGGTCATGGTCTCCTTGTCGGTGCCGGAGAGCAGGTCGGTGAGGATACGGTGGATCGCCAGATCCGGATAACGGCGGATGGGGCTGGTGAAATGGGCATAATCCTTCAGCACCAGGCCGTAATGTCCCTTGGGCTTTGCCTCATACTGCGCCTTGGACATACACCGCAACATTCCGGTATTGATGATCTGCTCATATGCCGTGCCGCGGACCCCTTCCAGGATCGCACTCAGCTCCTTGGGCGCAGGGACATCCTTTGCAAAGTGGTCGTTGATGCCGCAGGCGGTCAGCAGTGCGTGCAGACGCTCCAGCTTTTCGGCGTTGGGTTCCTCGTGGACACGATAGACAAAGGGAATCTGCTTGACCCGTGCAAAGTGCGCAGCGCACTGGTTTGCCAGCAGCATGAACTCCTCGATCATGGCCTCGCTCTCGCCGGAAGTGCGCTTCTGCACATCGATGCAGCGGCCTTCCTCGTCCAGGATCAGCTTGACCTCTCCGCTCTCGATATCCATGCAGCCGCGCTCTCTGCGCAGGCGCGCACGGTGGCCATACAGCTCCTTCATGGCAGGCAGCTGCTCCGACACCTCGGCATACTTGGCCTGCAGTTCCGGGTCCGTGCTGCCAGCCAGCAGAGCGTTGATCTCGCTGTACACGCCCTTGACACGGCTGCGGATCACGGATTTGACAAAGCGGTAATCGGTCAGCTCGCCATTGTTATCCAGCCGCATCAGGCAGGAGAATGCCAGCCGCAGCTCGCCTTCATTCAGGCTGCAAATACCGTTGGACAAGGCCTTGGGCAGCATGGGCACCACCTGATCCGCATAGTACACACTGGTGGCACGGCGGAAAGCCTCGTTATCCGTCTCGGTGCCGGGACGCACATAGTGCGATACATCCGCAATATGGACGCCCAGTTCAAAACCACCCTCCGGCGTGCGGGTCAGGCTGATAGCATCATCGATATCCTTGGTAGAGGCACTGTCGATGGTGAAGATCGGCAGGCTCCGCAGATCCAGACGGCCCTTGGTGTCTGCCTCCGACACCGCTGCATCCTCCAGCTTTTTGGCCTCCTCCCGCACTTCCTCCGGGAAGCGGCCCCGGATATCCTGTGCATACAGCAGAGCCTTTGCGCAGCGCTTGGCCTCATCGGCACTGCCAAAGCGCATGGTGACCCCCACCCGGTGGTCCTCCTGCCGGGTGCCGCGCTGCAGGATCTCCACAGCCACCTTATCTCCATCCTTTGCGCCGCCTTCACTGCCGCGCATTAGCTGCATGGAGATAGCCGGGCAATCATCCGGCACAAATTTCAGCCGGCCGTCGATCCGTTTTGCGGTGCCCACCAGGTTGTTATGCTCGGTCAGGATCGCCAGGATCTCGCCCTCATCACTGCCCTCCACCCGGGGATGGGCAAACTTCTCCACCAGGACCTGATCCCCCGGCATTGCGCCGCGGGTAAAACGGCCGGGGATGAACACATCGCTCTGGCCATCCTCCAACATTACAAATGCAAAATTCTTACCCAGCTTGACCACCTTGCAGAGCAGTGCCTTTTCTGCACGGCCGGACCGCACCGTAAAGAACACTCCCTGCCGCTGGCAGACCACAGCCTGGCGCACCAGCTCATCCAGCGCCTCCATGACCTTGCGGTCCGCAGCACGATCCCCGCCAAAACGGGCTTTCAGGGTTTTCACCGTGCAGGGCTGCATCTGGATCGCATGCTCGATCTTATCACGAATTGCCATAAATACTCCTACTCTTTCTCTACTCTTACTTCTTTCCCCCACCGGCTGCCTGCATCCGCGGACAGCACATCAAACGGGGCCCCTCTTTTTTAGCACGAAGGTTTTGACTTATAGACAGAAAAACAGCCCCGTTCAACACGGAGCTGCGGCTTGGCGCTCAGCCCAGACGGCTGGCGAACACACAGGCCAGAATGGCCACCACAAAGAACACGACACCAGCGATGCGGGTCACCTTGGCCAGCATCTGATCTGCGGGGGTCAGCCGGGCATTGTTTGCACCAGCCGCACCGTTGATCGCGCCGGACAGGCCCTGACCGTGGGTGTGCTGCAGCAGGGTGAGGAACACGATGGCCACCGAGGCCACCAGCAGGATCGCACCGCCAACGATTTCAATGACAGACATTGTTTGTTACGCTCCTTTATTGATCTTGGTCGATCAGCATACAAATACGCATATATAGTATCATATTGGAGAAAAAAAATCAAGCAGAACAGCGCAGGCACATCACTCTTTTGCGCTAAGGCCCCGGCAGCCCCGGTGCAGGACCTTACTCCTCCCCTCCCAGCAACGCCAGTGCCTCGCAGATACGGGCAAACACAGCTGCACTGGAGTAAGGCGGGTCCAGCTGCGCATCCTGGAGCACCACCAGCGTATACTGCGGCTCCTGCGCAGGCCAAAAGCCTGCAAACCAGAGATTTTTCAGCTCTTGTCCGGATGGTGTAAATTGGCCGGTCTGTGCCGTACCGGTCTTACCGCCGGCCGTGCTCTGGCCGGGTGCCGCCTCCCGCCCGGTGCCCTCCTCCACCACTGCCGCCAGCATCTCGGTCAGCTCTTGCGCATTTTGTGCCGACAGCACCCGGCGGGCTGTGCGATGCGCAAGCGGCTGCAGCTCCTGTCCGGTGACTTCGTCCACCGCACACTCCACAAAACAGGGGCTGCGATAAACGCCCCCGGCGGCGATGGTATTCATCATTGCTGCCACCTGTACCGGCGCAGCCATCAGTGTCCCTTGTCCAAAGCAGAAGTTGGCAAATTGTCCGCTGGAATGCAGCTCCGCTGCTGCGGGCAGCCGTCCCTCATCGGCTTCCAGCGCTCCCGCCAGGGGGACAGCGCTGCCAAACCCCATCGCTGCGGCCATATCCCGCACCCTTTCTGCGCCCAGCTGCTGCCCCAGCTGGATAAAATAGCCGTTGCAGCTTTTTTGCAGAGCCGCTGTCAGATCCACGGTGCCATGGGCGACCCCGGATGCGCAGTGGAACACCTGCCCATCCACCATCTGGTAACCGGGACATTCATACTCCAGCCCCTGCACTCCAGCTTCCAGCGCTGCAGCTGCTACCACCGGCTTGAACACAGACCCCACTGCATATGCCTGCAGCGCACGGTTGACCAGGGGGCTGTTCGGCTGGCCCAGACTAGCCGCCACATGATTGGGGTCAAATGCAGGCAGGCTGACGCTTGCCCGCACCTTTGCAGTGGCCGTATCCAGCACCAGCACACACCCGCTGGACATCATTTCCCCAGCCACCGCCTCTACTGTGCGCTGCACAGGCCGGGAAATGCTCAGCCGCACCCCCGCCCCGCCTTTGGTGCGGTGACGCTGCGGGAGAGTATCTTCCAGCAGCCGCCCCCGGGCATCCACCTGACAGCGGATCTCATCCTGCGCCCCCGGAGCGGACAAGACCGATTCCAGGGCTGCTTCCAGCCCTGCCACGCCCTGCTCCTCTCCATCCAGGTACCCCAGCAGATGGCAGGCCAGCGGTGCAGCACCATAACGCTGCGTCACCGGGAAGCAGCATACTCCCTGCTGCGAAAGATCCTGCTCCAGCTCCACCAAAAACGGGCGGCGCGCGTTGCGCTGCTGATACAGCAGCGCCTGCTGCTCCGGCCCTGCGTACCGATACAACCGGCCATAGCTGTCCTGCCCCGGGATACATACCGCCTGCCAGGTCTGATGCAGACCCGTAAGCGGACGGTTCCGGCAGTCATAAAATCCGCCCCGGGGAGCAGGCAGAGCCAGTGTGACCTGACTTTGGGCTCGGGCACGGGCCGCATAAGTCTGGTTCTGCGCCAGCCAATACAAACGGCACACGACCACAAAAAAACAGGTAAGCATCACCCCATACAGCGCCAAAACACGGCGTCCAGACACAGCAGACCTCTCCTTTCTGCAGGGGGAGCATCATCCCCCCTCCTGCAAAAGTCTGCCCCATTTTTTCCGTGCGCATACAAAAACACGGTGTGCATCCGGGTCTCCCCCATGCACACCGTGCTGATAAAACGGATCGTTTGGTTCCACTTTGAGCAGAGCTGCCTGCCATGGGGGCTGCCTTCCCCCACGGCCTCTGCCAAAGCGAAGTTTTTTGTTTTTGTGTACTGCCAGCAAATAAGCGGCCGTCTCTGTCCAGCGCAAGGGGCGGCGGTTGATGTGGTTGCCTGCCCCTTAAAAGACCGGTCCCGTCAGGGCTGCCTGCCGCAGGGGGCTGCCTTCCCCCCACGACCCCTGACAGTGCATGGTCTTTGCTGCACTTCCGGACGTTACAGATCTGCCAACAGCGGTGCCCGCAGCTCCTGCCAAAAAACAGGCGGTTGATGTGGATGCCTGCCAGCAAGACGGGCTTTGCGCAAAAACGCAAACACCGTTCTGTATGATCGTATTATAATAAAGCTATTCTGCTTACTTTGCAGCCTTTGCTGCCTCGATCTGCTTGACCAGCTCCGGCACGACCTTGAACAGGTCGCCCACGATGCCGTAGTCAGCCACACCGAAGATAGGAGCGGATTCGTTCTTATTGACTGCGATGATGCACTCCGAATCCTGCATACCAGCAGCGTGCTGGATCGCACCGGAGATGCCCAGGGCCACATAGATCTTGGGATGGACAGTCTTGCCGGTCTGACCCACCTGGTGGTCAGCGCCCAGCCAGCCAGCGTCGGTAACGGCACGGGATGCACCCACAACGCCGCCGCCCAGCGCAGCAGCCAGCTGCTCTGCCAGCTCGATGCCCTTGTTTACGTCCTTGCTGATGCCGCGGCCCACTGCGACCACCACATCTGCGCCGATCAGGTCTACCAGCTTGTTGGCAGCCTTCTCCACACTGATCACCTGGGTCTGGATATCCTCAGCGGTCAGGCTGAAAGCAGGCTTAACGATACGGCAGGCCTCGGCCTTAGCTGCATCGTAGGGAGCCTTCTTCATGACGCCAGGACGCACCGTAGACATCTGGGGACGGAAACGGGGGCAGATGATGGTAGCCATCAGGTGGCCGCCGAAAGCCGGACGGGTCATCTTCAGGTTGCGATCCTCGTAGTCGAAGGTCTGCTTGGACAGGTCGATGGTAGAGCTTTCCTTCAGGAACTCCACATACTTGCCGGTATCCACATCCAGGTGGGTAGCATCGGCGGTCAGGCCGGTGTGCAGACGGGCAGCGCAGCGGGGGCCCAAGTCACGGCCGATATTGGTAGCGCCGATCAGCAGGACCTCAGGCTTATACTCGTTGACCATGTCGCACAGGACCTTGGTATAAGCGTCGGTGGTGTAATCCTTCAGCAGGGGGCTGTCGCACACCAGGACCTGGTCAGCGCCATAGCCGCCCAGTTCCTTGGCAATGGACTCCACATTATCGCCCAGCAGCAGGCCGGTGACCTCGCAGTGCAGCTCGTCTGCCAGCTTGCGGGCCTCGCTGACCAGCTCAAAATCAGTGGGCATCAGTTTGCCCTGGCGCTGCTCACAAAAGACCCAGACGCCCTTGTATTCGTTAAAATCAGCCATTGTAATCCTATGCTCCTTTCATCAGATCAGGTGCTTGTTGGCCAGGATGCCAGCCAGCTGCGCAGCGACGTCGTCGCCAGCCAGCATGGTGCCTGCGCCCTTCTGCGGAGGAGTGAAGGACTTGAACACGTTCGTCGGAGAGCCCTTCAGACCGATGGTATCCACCTCGATCAGCGGGTCGTCCTTGAGGGCGTTGTAGTCAAAGACCTCCATGGGCTTGTCGTAGCAGGTAAAGATGCCATTGACGCTCATGTAGCGGGGCTCGTTCAGCTCCTTGATGCAGGTCACCAGGCAGGGAGTCTGGACCTTGATCATCATATAGCCGTCCTCCAGCATCCGCTTGACGGTGAGGGAGTTGCCCTCCTTCTGGATATCGGCTGCATAGGTCACCTGAGGCAGGTGCAGCTTCTCAGCGATCTGGGGGCCTACCTGAGCAGTGTCGCCATCGATCGCCTGACGGCCGCAGAACACAACGTCCTCGGGGCCAACGCCGATCTTGTTGACGGCAGCAGCCAGGATCTGGCTGGTAGCAAAGGTATCGGAGCCGCCGAACTCACGGCCGGACACCAGCACTGCACGGTCTGCGCCGCGGGCCAGCAGCTCACGCAGCATCCCCTCGGCCGGCGGGGGGCCCATGGTGACCACCACGACCTCACAGCCGGTGGCGTCCTTCAGCTTCAGAGCAGCTTCCAGAGCGTTCAGGTCATCGGGGTTGGTGATGGTCGCCATCGAAGCGCGATCCAGGGTCCCGTCGGGTTTGACGGCCACCTTGCCGGAGGTATCGGGGACCTGCTTAACACAAACAATTGCTTTCATTGTAAACTCTGCCTCCTTACTTCAGCATCGCGCCGGAGATGACCATCATCTGCACTTCGCTGGTGCCCTCGTAGATCTCGGTGATCTTGGCGTCCCGCATCATGCGCTCGATCGGGTAATCACGGGTATAGCCGTAACCACCGAACAGCTGCAGGCAGCGGCGGGTCACGTCGCTGGCAGTGCGGGCGGCGATCAGCTTAGCCTCGGCAGCCTCTACGCTGTAACGCACCTTGGCGCCGTTCATGGCCTGCTGCTTCTTTTCTGCAGCGGCATAGACCAGGTACTTGGCGGCATCCACACGGGCCTTCATCTCTGCCAGCTCGAACTGAGTGTTCTGGAACTGAGCGATGCTGCGGCCAAACTGCTTACGCTCCTTGACATAGGCCACCGTCTCATCCAGAGCGCCCTCGGCAATGCCCAGTGCCTGGGAAGCGATGCCGATACGGCCGCCGTCCAGAGCAGACATCGCCAGCTGGAAGCCGCGGCCCCGCACGCCCAGCATACGGTCCTTGGGGATGGTGCAGTCTTCCATGATCAGCTCACAGGTAGAAGAACCGCGGATGCCCATCTTGTCCTCCGGCTTGCCCACGGAGAAGCCGGGGTCGGTGCGCTCCACGATGAAGGCAGAGCAGAGCTTCTGGCTGCGGCCGCGCTTATCCACCACCTTATCGGTAACGGCGATGATAACAAACACGTCTGCGTAGCCTGCATTGGTGATAAAGATCTTGGAGCCGTTCAGCACCCAGCAGTCATCCTTTTCCACTGCGGTGGTCTGCTGGCCCTGAGCGTCCGTGCCGGCACCCGGCTCGGTCAGGCCAAAAGCGCCCAGCCACTCGCCGCTGCACAGCTTGGGCAGGTACTTTGCCTTCTGCTCGGGGGTGCCGTTCTCATAGATGGGGGCAGCGCACAGGCTGGTGTGGGCCGACAAGATAACGCCGGTGGTGCCACAGACCTTGCTCATCTCCTCCACAGCCATAACGTAGGACAGCACGTCGCCGCCTGCGCCGCCCACCTCAGTGGGGAAATAAATGCCCATCATGCCCAGCTTTGCCATCTTCTTGACGGTCTCAGCGGGGAAATACTCCTCTGCGTCCACCTTTTTGGCCAGGGGCTTGACTTCGTTTTCAGCAAACTCGCGGTACATCTTCTGTGCCATCTGCTGCTGCTTGGACAGAGTGAAATCCATCGCTATATCCTCCTAAAGGGTCCTTTTCAGATTGCCGCACCCCACTGGATGCGGTGCAAACAAATTCCTCCCGGCAGCACCTGCCGCCGGGAGAAATGGGTATGCCAGCTTACAGCTCGTCTACCGGGGTCTTGGTGCGGTCTGCGTTGTAAACGTAGAAGCCCTTGCCGGTCTTGCAGCCCAGGTTGCCGCCGCGCACCATCTTGCGCAGCAGCGGGCAGGCACGGTACTTGCTGTCGCCAGTCTCGTTATACAACACATCCATGATGGCCAGGCAGATGTCCAGGCCGATGAAGTCGCCCAGCTCCAGGGGTCCCATGGGGTGGTTTGCACCCAGCTTCATGGCGGCGTCGATGCCAGCAATATTGGAAACGCCCTCCATCTTGATAAAGGCAGCCTCGTTGATCATGGGGATCAGGATGCGGTTGACCACAAAGCCAGCAGCCTCGTTGACCTGGACCGGCTGCTTGCCGATCTCCACAGAGATCTTCTTGATGGTCTCCACGGTCTCAGCGGGGGTGTTGCAGCCTGCGATGACCTCGATCAGCTTCATGCGGTCAGCGGGGTTGAAGAAGTGCATACCCACCAGCGGGCGGCTCAGGCCCTTGCCGATCTCGGTAATGGACAGAGAGGAGGTGTTGGAAGCAAAGATGCACTCCGGCTTGCACAGCTTATCCAGCTCTGCAAAGGTGGTCTGCTTGACCTTCATATCCTCAAAGGCAGCCTCCACGATCAGATCGCAGTCTGCGCACAGGTCTTCCTTCAGGCCCGGGGTGATAGCGCCCACGATGGCATCTGCCTTCTCCTGGGTCATCTTGCCCTTAGCCACCAGCTTGTCGTAGCCAGCCTTGATCTTAGCCAGGCCCTTCTCAGCCCACTCCTGCTTGATATCGCACAGGGCAACGGTGTTGCCCTCCACCTGAGCAAATGCCTTTGCGATGCCCTGGCCCATGGTGCCAGCGCCGATAACACCGATCTTCATAGGAAATCTCCTTTATTCTATCTCACAGTTTATAAAAAACAGTACAGCTTAGTTGTTGGTGAACACAGGCTTCGGCTTCGGTTTCTCGCGGGAGAGGAAGCAAGCCATGCCCTCCACCTGGTCGTGGGTCTCAAAGCAATCGCCAAACAGCTTTTCCTCCACCTCGACTGCCTTTTCGATGGGCAGGGAGATGCCGTCGTTCATGGCCTTCTTGCAGTTGCGCACAGCGATGGGTGCGTTCTTGGCGATCTTGGAAGCCAGCTTCAGCACATTGTCCATCAGCTCCGCCTGCGGATACACAGCATTCACCAGGCCGATGCGCAGTGCCTCGTCTGCCTTGATGTTCAGGGCAGAGTAGACCAGCTGCTTTGCCATGCCCATGCCCACCAGACGAGCCAGACGCTGGGTGCCGCCAAAGCCCGGGGTAATGCCCAGACCCACTTCCGGCTGGCCAAACACAGCATTGTCAGAGCAGATACGGATATCGCAGCTCATAGCCAGCTCGTTGCCGCCGCCCAGAGCAAAACCGTTGACCGCAGCGATCACCGGGATGGGGAAGCTCTCGATCATCAGGAACACATCGTTGCCCAGCTTGCCGAACTCCTCGCCCTGTGCCTTGGTCATCGTGCTCATGGAGCCGATGTCTGCACCAGCCACAAAGCTCTTATCCCCCTCACCCGTGAGAACGATGCAGCGGATGTTCTGCTGATCCACCGCCTCAAAAGCGGCCTTCAGATCTGCCAGGACCTCCGGGTTCAGTGCGTTCAGTGCCTTCGGGCGGTCGATGGTGATGATCTCCACAGCGCCCTGCACTTCGGTTTTTACAAAAGCCATTGTAAAAAACCATCCTTTCTATCTAAGAAGGCTCCGGGCAGCGGCGACCCGCCGCCCGGAACGATCGTTCAGTCTGCTTTATAAAGAGGAATGTTTAGTCCATCTCAACGATGGTAGCGCAGCCCATGCCGCCGCCGATGCACAGGGTAGCCAGACCCTTCTTTGCACCGCGGTGCTTCATAGCATACAGCAGGGTGACCAGGATACGAGCACCGGAAGCGCCCACCGGGTGGCCCAGAGCAATGGCACCGCCGTTGACGTTCAGCTTATCCAGGTCAAAGCCCAGGGACTCGCCCACAGCCACGGACTGAGCAGCAAAAGCCTCGTTGGCCTCGATCAGGTCCATATCGTTGACGGTCAGACCGGTCTTGTTCATGACCTTCTTGGTAGCAGCGATGGGGCCCAGACCCATGACCTCCGGCTCCACGCCTGCCAGAGCACCTGCGACCCAGGTAGCCAGCGGGGTGACGCCCAGTTCCTTAGCCTTCTCCTCGCTCATCACGACCAGAGCAGCTGCGCCGTCGTTGATAGCGGAGGAGTTGCCAGCGGTGACGATGCCGTCCTTAATGAAGGCGGGCTTCAGCTTTGCCAGCACCTCGGGAGAGCTCAGACGGGGGCCCTCATCGGTATCGAACACGGTGTCGCCCTTCTTACCCTTGATGACCACGGGGACGATCTCGTCCTTGAATGCGCCGTCCTCGATCGCCTTGGCAGCCTTGACCTGGCTGTTGTAAGCGAACTCGTCCAGCTGCTCACGGGTGATGGGGCTGTAGCCGTACTTCTGCTGGTAGGTCTCGTTGGAGCAGATGTTCTCAGCGGTGACGCCCATGTGCTTGTTGTAGCCAGTGGCATCCCACAGAGCATCGTTGACCATGGTGTCCACCAGCTCACTCTTGCCCATGGGTGCGCCCATGCGGTAGCCGTAGCGGGCCTTCATCATAGCAAAGGGAGCCATATCCATGTTCTCGGTGCCGCCTGCGACCACGATGTCAGCATCGCCGGCCTCGATCATCTGAGCAGCCATGTTCACGCAGTTCAGACCAGAGCCGCAGACCACGTTGACGGTAACAGCGGGGGTCTCGATGGGCAGGCCAGCCTTCAGGGCAGCCTGACGAGCCACGTTCTGGCCCAGGCCGGCCTGGATGACGCAGCCCATATAAACGTGATCCACCTGCTCCGGGGTGATGCCAGCGCGCTGGATGGCCTCTTTGATGACGATGGAGCCCAGCTCAGCCGCCGGGACGTTTGCCAGGGTGCCGCCAAACTTGCCGATGGCGGTACGGCATGCGGACGCGATAACTACTTTCTTCATAAGGATAGCCTCCTGACTAATATATGTGGGTTGCGTTCAGATCACATTTTTATCAAAACGCCGGAAAGGCGTTTTCTCATAGATCGGGGTCTGTCTGCTGCCGGAGCTGTGCAAATTTATCGTGCACAGCCTTTTCCACATTGGGGGTGACGAACTTGGAGATATCGCTGCCGTAGCGGGCAGCCTCCTTGACCACCGTGGAGGACAGATAACTCCACTTGATGCTGGTGGCCAGAAACATCGTCTCGATGCCGGGCATCAGTGCGTGATTGATCTGCGCAAGCTGGATCTCGTTTTCAAAATCCGTCACAGCCCGCAGGCCCCGCACCATCACGGAAGCACGGCGTTTTTTGGCAAAATCCACGGTCAGCCCATTAAAGCTTTCCACTGTGACATTGGGCAGCCCCTGGCAGCACTCCTGCAGCATCTCCACCCGCTCCTCTACGGTAAACAGAGGATGCTTTGAGCTGTTGATCAGCACAGCCACGATCAGCTTTTCGTGGATCTTGGCGGCCCGCTTGATGATATCCAGGTGACCTTTGGTCACCGGGTCAAAGGAGCCGGGGTAAATTGCAATCGGCATTCTAAAATCTCCCTTTCACACCGGGGGTTCGGTAGGGCCGGGCCGCAGGGTCTCGCGCTATCGTTAATTTTTAGACAATCCCTTGTGGGGATGTGCCCTGTTCCCTGCAACACTATAAGTAAACCACATCGTCAAAATTTTATCAAGTCCTTTTCTTGAAATTCTTCTCCTGTATGTGCCAAACAATCCCAACAAATTTCTGCTGTTTTTGTCCATTCTGCTAATCACGGAGTTTTTACAGTTCAAAGCCTTGATTCTATACATTGTTAATGTTATAACTAAGTTAATGTCGGCCCATCCGGCAGTCCCGGGTCTTTTTTGTATGGACATAGCTTACCATAAAGATGTGTGTAAGGTATGTTGGCCTTGCAAAGCTTATGCAAAGGTCCAGCAAAGATTTGCCTGGCTTTGGCAGAAAACCGAGAGTTTACAATTCTTCTATATTATTATTGGAGAGGATGGTTTATAATGGACTTCAAGGCACTGTATGCAGACAAGCAGATGACCGCAGCCCAAGCTGCCGCCCTGGTGCAGAGCGGCGATTGGGTGGACTACGGCTGGACCGCCAACACCCCTGTGGCGGTGGATGCAGCCCTGGCCCAGCGCCTGCCCCAGCTGGAAGGGGTCAATTTCCATGGCGGCATCCTGATGTGGGTGCCCGAGATCTTCCAGATCCCGGACCCTGCTGCCCATATGACCTGGAACAGCTGGCACATGAGCGGCATTGAGCGCAAAGCCATTGCACAGGGGTTTGCGTTCTACTGCCCCATCCGCTACTCGGAGCTGCCCCGTTATTACCGGGAAAGCCCGGACCCCGTAGATGTGGCGGTGTTCCAGGTAGCCCCCATGGACGCCCACGGTTACTTCAACTTTGGACCCAGCGCCTCTCATCTGGGGGCCGTGTGTGAAAAGGCCCGCAAGATCATTGTGGAGGTCAACACCAACATGCCCCGCTGCCTGGGCGGCAGCGAGAACAGCGTCCACATCTCGCAGGTAACGGGTATCGTGGAGGGCGATAACCCCCCCATCGGCCAGATGGCCGCTCCCGGTGCCGCAACAGAGGTGGATTTGAAGGTGGCAAACCTTGTGGTGCCCCAGATCCCGGACGGCGCCTGCCTGCAGCTGGGCATTGGTGGGATGCCCAACGCCATTGGCGGGCTGATTGCTCAGAGCGACCTGAAAGACCTGGGTGTACACACAGAGATGTATGTGGATGCCTTTGTGGACATTGCCCGTGCAGGCAAGATCAACGGCAGCCGCAAACAGCTGGACAAGGGCCGCCAGGTGTACGCCTTTGGCGCCGGCACCCAAAAACTGTACGATTACCTGAACGATAACCCGGAGTGCATGTCTGCTTCGGTGGAGTACACCAACGACATCCGCACCATTGCTGCGCTGGATAATTTCATCTCCATCAACAATGCGGTGGACGTGGATCTGTTTGGACAGGTAAATGCAGAGAGCGCTGGTGTCAAGCACATCTCGGGCGCAGGCGGACAGCTGGACTTTGTGCTGGGCGCCTATCTGTCCCACGGGGGCAAAAGCTTCATCTGCCTGTCCTCCACTTTCATGAACAAAAAGACCGGCAAGCTGGAGAGCCGTATCCGTCCCACCCTGGTGAACGGCAGCATTGTGACCGATACCCGCGCCAATGTTCACTATCTTTGCACCGAATATGGCTGCGTCAACCTGAAGGGTCTGTCCACCTGGCAGAAGGCCGAGGCCCTGATCAGCGTTGCTCACCCGGATTTCCGGGAGGAGCTGATCGCTCAGGCAGAGCAGCTGCACATCTGGCGCAGAAGCAACAAACGTTAAAAGCACCCGCCGACGCGCCAGGCTGGCGGGCACGGAGGAGCCATGATCGACAAAAAGCCACACATCAAACCCTATCTGTATGGGATGCTGGCTGGGTTTGGAGCCATCAGCCTGAGCATTGCCTTCTTCTTCCTGATCTACCGTTTCCAAGGTTTTGGGGACGCGATCTCGGTGCTGACCGGCATCCTGATGCCGTTCATCTACGGCGCAGTGATCGCCTACCTGCTCAAGCCGGTGTGCAACACCGTTGAAAATTTCCTGCGGCGCAGCTTCCCAGAGAAAGCCCACAAAGCGGTGGAACCGGTTGCGATTTTGCTGACCATGCTGTTTGGGGTGCTGCTCGTCTATGCACTGCTGATGATGATCATCCCGCAGCTGATCACCAGCGTCACCACTCTGTATTATACCGCCCAGCGCAACATCAACCGGTTTGTGGCCTGGATCTCCACCCAGGAGTTTTTTGAGGAGAACCACGATCTTTTACTGATGATCGAATCCGCTTACGATAGCATCTCCCTGAACCTGGACACCTGGATCAAGACCACCCTGGTCCCCTCGATGCAGAACATCGTCTCCGGCGTGGGCAGCGGCGTGATCAGCGTGGTGAACACCTTGAAAAACCTGCTGATCGGCATCATCGTGGCGGTCTATCTGCTGGCCAGCCGCAAGCGGTTTGCACAGCAGGCCAAGATGATCCTGTACAGTGCAGTCCCCAACCCTTGGGCACAGCGCATCCTGGATGAGGTAAAATACGCAGACCGGATGTTCGGCGGTTTTATCAACGGCAAGATCCTGGACTCGGCCATTATTGGCGTGCTTTGCTATATCGTCTGCCTGATCGTCCGGTTCCCCAGCGCTCTGCTGGTGTCGGTGATCATCGGTGTCACCAACGTGATTCCCTTCTTCGGGCCTTTTATCGGCGCCATTCCTGCCACGCTGCTGATCCTGATCCAGGACCCCATCAAAGCCATCTGGTTCGTTTTGTTCGTCTTTATCCTCCAGCAGCTGGACGGCAATGTGATCGGACCCAAGATCCTGGGCAACTCCACCGGACTCTCCAGCTTCTGGGTGCTGTTTGCCATTCTGCTGTTTGGCGGCCTGTGGGGTTTTGTGGGCATGATCGTAGGCGTGCCGCTGTTTGCCGTGATCTACGATGTAGTAAAAAAGCTGGTGTTGTTTGGCCTGCGCCGCAACGGACAGACGCAGATGTACGACGCCTACCACGACGCCTTTGGAGAATCCTGCGAGGGAACGCCCCCTTGTCCCCCAGACAGTCCTGCAGCACCTGAAGTGCAGCCGGAACAGGCGGAATAAGCGCCTCTCCCACACACATTTCGTTGGCCTATGCATTGCGCATAGGCCAACTTTTTTTATGCCCAAGCAAAAAGGACGCGATGCAAAGCATCGCGTCCAAAAAGCCGCTCCCGACTGGTCAGCTGTTTTGAGCCACCATGTGGATCAGAGCAGCGCCCTTTTCCATGGGAACCCGGTAAGACGTATAGTAACGGCCGGCATCTGCGGCCAGCTTCATCTCCGTGCCGTCCTCTGCCACCAGATACAGGTCGTAGCCCTGCACCGCCTCGTTGGCAATGCGGACCCGCGGGTCGATCTCATCCATTGCGCCCTGCCCGCTGAGGCAGGTGACCGTCATCATCTTTTCCCCATTGTCCAGGGTCCCCGTATAAACGTAGAGCTGTCCGTAGGCCGAAAAGCTGTCCGTGATCTCCGTCATCACTGCCTTATCGTTCACCTTGCCGCACTCTGCGCAGAAATCATAGCTCTTGACCGTGCCATCCGGTGCTGTATAGTTTGCCGTTACCACCGCATTATCGCAATGGCCGCCATCGTACAGGCCGCAGGTGCTGGCCTTATAGCCGGTGATCCGGTAGGGAGATGCCTCCGCTGCAAAGCTGGCCAGTGCGCCGCCAGTCATCACACACGCCGACAGAGTAACCATTGCAACCGCTTTCATGATCTTTTTCATAGTAACCGCCTTTCTTCCTTTGATCGCTCCAACGATCAAGGAACCTGTTCTAAATTCCGCAGCCGGGTCTGAAAAGAAGCGCAGGCGCCCCTTCCGTGCTTGCTTCGGTACCTGTATTGTAGCAGCACAGCCTTGTACCCCGCTGAAGATAGGATGAATTTCAGCTTAAATCTCTGCCCTTTGGCAGAGAACAGGGGGCTTTTGCTGCCCGGCCGAGGACGTCACTGGCGCGGGGAGTTTTGCATCACCCTGTTATCTTTTTATACGGCATAGCCGCAGGCGTTCCTGCAAAGAGGCGGAATATTTTTGCGAAATTTTCCCGATGTTTAGTCCCCCTGACCAAATACAGGCATAAAAACACCCGCACGCTCTGCAAAGGGAACGTGCGGGCTTTTTTGTTATGTGTTATGCAAGACGTGGAAGTTCGTAAAACAAAACGAACACACTGCCGACCGTTTGAATGGTGACACTGTGTTCGTTTTGCATTTGATTGGTGGAGCGTAAAAAGTGCGGCGTTCACGATAAGACCTACACAGACGGGTTCAACGATGCGATTCTCCGGGTACGGTCAATGGTGAACGGCGCGGCAGCGTGTCCGATCACCAACTGGAAATCAGTCTTGACTGATGGATTGCCACCCCTGCCGAGATGTGAACATACCATATCCAATCGGCTGCTGCTCACGATTCGGTATAAATCCGTTATCGGTAGCTGGGAGTCCATTGTTGACTTTGGTTATTACAGTTCTGTATTGGGTTGGCTCTGCGCAACGAAGGAACGTATGACATCGGATTTGCGCGTGAGCCATTGGACGGATGCTCCAGAACCCGCAAAGGAGATGGCATTTATATGATAGATGCTTTACAGTTTGAACTGACAGATACCGCTATCAAAACGCTGTTGGTATGGCATTCTGTCAAGAAAGAGGGCTATCCGCCCGTGTATGACGTGTCTCAGAAATGCGAGGCATCCGATCTGCTATTGCTTACCATTCAGGAGTTCGACTATTTCAAGGGCCGCGTGGATAGCTTTATCGGTTTGGGATCGTATCACCGGGATATGCGTGATTTGGCCCGTAGGAAGTACCCTGTAACGGGCTGGATTGATGACCGGGGCAATGAGATCAAAGCCCGCGTTACCCATTGGGCGGTAGCCCCTAAGCCCAGAAAGGAGAACAGCCATGCGCAGAGCAATCGCAATAGACTTTGACGGTACTATCTGTACCAACGCATACCCGAACATCGGAGAGCCGAAATGGGCACTCATCAATGAAGCCCTCAAGCAACAGAAAGCTGGTGCGGGGCTGATCCTCTGGACGTGTCGGGAGGGTGTTTACCTGTCTGCCGCAGTTGCGGCGTGTGAGAGTTGGGGGCTACACTTTGATGCGGTGAACCAGAGCCTCCCGGACTGGATCAAGGCATGGGGCACAAACCCGCGCAAGGTTGCCGCCAGTGAATACTGGGATGACCGGGCTATCAGCATCATCGGGGATACCGTTAAATGGTTCTATGATGCGCCCATTGTTACCCGGTGCGGCCAGTGCAAGTATAGCGCAGAGGCATCCGCGCAGACCAAGCGATACGGTCATCCGGGAACGATGCTGTGCGAGAATCGGTTCAGCCCCTGCAATCATCGGTATGTCAACATACTTGACTTTTGCAGCTATGCAGAGAGAAAGGAAAAAGAAGATGGCAAGTCTGAATGAAAAAGTACGGCAACACGCCGCCGTGTGTAACGAACTGAATGCGCTGTTTGCCCGCAAGAATGCGGACTATGGCGATGCGTTCCATGCGTCCTTTTTGGATGAGGGTATGGCGATGGCCCGTATCCGGCTGGGCGATAAGCTGGCCCGGTTCAAGAATCTTTCCCGTTCCAACGCGCAGATGGTCAGTGATGAGAGTATCCGGGATACCCTGATTGACCTTGCCAATTATGCCATTATGACGGTGATGGAGCTGGATAACGCAGAACAGGAGGGTGCAGACCATGAAGATCATTAACGCAGACGTGGAGTTTATCACGCCTATCAATGGGGCCATGATTTTGCAGCGGCTGGAGCGGTGCGGGCGTGTCTGCTACAAGTCGGAGGACAAGATCACCGATACCAGCGCAGAGGCGTTTGTCCGGGGCATCATCCGCCGGGGGCATGAGGCGGTGTTGGAACATTGCTCTTTCACAGTCAAGTTTATCTGTGATCGCGGTGTATCGCATGAGATCGTCCGGCATCGGATGGCATCGTTCTGTCAGGAATCCACCCGCTACTGCAATTACAGCAAGGACAAGTTCGATGGCGAATTGACGTTCATCAAGCCGTGCTTCTGGGATGAACATTCCGATCAGATGCGCGATTGGCGGTCTGCTATGACCCTCGCCGAGAATCACTATCTGGGGCTGCTGGCGATGGGCGCAACGCCGCAGGAGGCCCGCGCCGTGCTGCCGAACAGTCTGAAAACCGAACTGGTGATGACCGCGAATATCCGCGAGTGGCGGCACTTCCTGAATCTCCGCTGTGACCCGGCGGCGCATCCGCAGATGCGGGAGGTTGCACTGCTCCTGCTGGACAAGCTACACGATGCTGTGCCTGTGTGCTTTGATGACCTCTGGGAAAAGTGGTATAAAATGCGCATTCCCGGTGATCCGGCGTTCCGGGATAAGGAGGGCTGACCGATGGCTGCTACCTTTAAGCTGTTGCCCTGCCCGTTCTGCGGCGGTCAGGCGCGTGTCCGGGCTGAACAGAAGAACCGTACCTACTACATCGGATGCGCCAAATGCGGCGCGAGAAGCCGCGCTGTGGGCCGTAGGCCGTGGCATGATACCGTTTACATCGCGCAGGGCACGGCTGCAAAACTTTGGAATGAACGAGTGAAAGGAGAATCTGATAATGACGAAAGAACCTGAATACCATGTCGGATGTGGCCTGTTCGGTGTTTACGCTGGCACTCTGATGAAGCCTAAAAAAGACGGCATGATTATGTGGCGCAAAAAGTCGGATGTCACCGAAGAAGCGATCCATGCAGTTATGCAGTATTTCAAGCAGACAATGGATGGGCACGATAAAACCGCTGCCAGCGCGTCCTACGAGTTCGCAGACGGGCGCACGTTGACAGTCAACTTTACAATTACCCAGCCGGATAAGGATGGTGATTAACATGGTAGGGCTTGCAATCTTCCTGTTCATCGTGCTGTTGGTGCTTTTCGTGTTTGCTCTGTGTTCGGAGTTTAAGCAGGCAGAGCAAGAGGGCGAACGGATGGCCGCAGAATTTACCGCTAGGAGGAACCACCATGAACACTAAAACTGTTATCGGAATCTCCGCCGGGCTGCTGGGGTCTACCCTGATCCTGTTCGGCATTGCTGCACGGATGGCGGATGTCCGCATTGCTGATCTGACCGCAGAGCGTGACATCTATGCGAGCCGGGCCGCAAATGAGGCCAATAGAGCAGCCGATATGGAGTATAACTACTCAGCCATGAAGTTGGCCTACGACAAGCTGAAAGCTGCGCACGAGGCCCTTTCTGACGGGCTGACGGCATCCTATGCGGGTGACTTTCTCTGCACATCCTATGATCTGAATTGTGACGTGTGCCAGACTACCAATATCACATACAGCGGCGAGGCCCCGATACCCGGCTACACGGTTGCTGCTGACCTGTCCACCTTCCCCATTGGCACATGGTTATACATTGAGGGTCTGGGCATCCGCCGGGTGACGGATACAGGCGGCGGCGTGGGCAAGAATCAGCTGGATGTGCTGGTAGCTGGGAACCACGATGACGCTAAGGCGTGGCAAGGCTACGGGATGCACCGTGTCTGGATTCTGGAGGGCGTGGAATGAATAAAGCGGATGTCATTGCGCTGGTAAACCGATACCAGATGCTCCCTTTCTATGACGTGATTTTCCGAAAGCACGGATACCATTGTTGCGCAGTAGCTATGCCGGAATTTGATGACAAGCTGCAACTCGAATACCGATCCATCCGCCCGGATGTTGCTGTTGCGGCCCTTTACTCCGGTGATTTTGAGAATGTGCGCGTTATTCGTGAGGACTGGCACAACGGGAACCGCTTCTATCGTATTCTCTTGCCCATGGCGTGGTATCCAGCAAATGCAGACGAAAATTGCGATCTGAGAAATCCTAAAACAAAGGGAAAGAACAGACGAGTTCGGAGAGGAGGATCACCATTTGAACACAGTATTCGATATGATAAGACTGGCAAATACTTATAACCTAAAGCCCTTTATAGACCCACATCACAGTTGGTACTTGCAGCAGACACGGGGTTATTGGGGATACGCTACACAGATACCCGAACTGGATAAGCGTTTAGATAGGTGCGATAGTCAATCTCTTAGAAATGGAATGAAGCGCACTATTGATAAGCGTGGTATCGGTGGAAAAATCACCGTGATTCGGGAGAGTTGGTTAGGTATAGAGTATCGCAGATACATCATATTCTGTCCCAACAGATGGTATGCGGATGGCATAACAGGGGCCTTTGATTTCAGAACGCGAAAAATGTATAACGCGGAGGATTATCAAGTTCCAGAACTTGAATTTTAGCCCTTGACTTTTCTTTGTGGTCACATTATGATATTATGTGTACACAAAGAAAAAGGAGGCAAGCATGGGCATCCACAAGGGAACAAAGTTGACGGACACCCCGAAAGACGCATACATCAAGATTCGGGCAGACCAGCATACCAAAGAGCAGCTAGACCTCTGCTGTGAGAAGCTGGGCAAAACGAAAAGCGAGATCATCCGTCTGGGTATAGAAAGAATCTGGGAATCCGTCATAAAGTGAAACCGTCCTCCGGGCCTGTTTAGGTTCGGAGGATATTTTTTTTTGGAAAAAACCTTGACTTTTCTTTGTGGTCACATTATAATTAGATTGTACCCACAAAGAAAATAAATCAAAGGAGTTTTCACCATGATGCAGATGAGCAACGGCAAGACTATGGATATCGTAGACGAGGGAAACGGCACGATGCAGCGCGTTTGCGAACTGCCCAATGGCCTGTACCGCGTGGAGTTCTACGAGCGTTACACAGGCGTTAAGGGCTGGCGGTTCATCTTCTCCGATGGTGATTACACCAAGGAATGTCTGGAAGATGAACTGGGCATTGTATTCAAGGCAAATCAGGAGGAAGAACCCATGAACAAGATTGAAGTCACCGTATGGATCGGCCAGCACCGGGAAACCTTTAGCGAGGATAAGTTTGCAGAACCTGCCAAGGTTCGCGCTGCTGCTGATCCTGTCGCCGCTTGCAAGAAAGCCATCAAGAGTGCCAAGCTGTCCTACAATCGCTACGGTGGCGGCATCAAAGGTGGTCTGTGGTACGAGGGTCGTATTCGTGTGCTAGAGGCTCTGTTGAAAGAGCTGACCGCCGATGAACAGTGATAGGGAGGGTTTTACCATGAAAAGAGTTACATTCGCTTACGATTCCAAGGACATGAAGCACGGTATCAACGGCGAGATCGGCGAGGCTTGCGCGTCCATCCTGCTGGATGATGACCGGGCAGAGGAAATCCGCGCTGCATTCAACGAGAACCGTAAAGCCGCTGCCGCTTACATTGTGCGTGAGCGGGCAATCGGATTCTGCTGGAGCTACGAGCATCTGCGCGGGCGTGGGTTTATCGAGGACAGCATCAAGAGCGTACAGGTTGAGGACATCTAACAGGGAGGGCAAGGCTATGAGCATCGCAACTATTATTCTCGATCAGCTGGGCGGGCCGGGATTTATTATGATGACCGGGGCCAAGAACTTTGTTTCGGACGGTAACACGCTCCGCATGACCCTGCCGCGTAACGCCAGCGGCGCGAACCGTTTGTATATCACCCTCACCCCGATGGATGATTACACGATGCGGTTCTTCAAGCACACCAATGGCCGGATCACGCGCACGGGCCGCTGGATTGATGACAAGAATACAGATGTCGAGGTGGTCAATGGCGTGTTCTGCGACACGTTGCAGGAGAATTTCACCCGTGTTACCGGGCTGGCAACTCATCTTTGAACTGGTTCGCATATCATTCGATTGGCCGGGATGTGTGATAAAAAATGCCCCACTAGAAACCCTTTGCACAAGTTTCTAGTGGGGCATTGTGGTTTACCACTGGATAGCTAAGATGGACGCATTAGAATAGCTGTCAATCCCAGAGGACGGTTGGATTTCAAAAGCTCTGGTTTCTCCAGCTTTCAAACTCTCAACAAATGTAGAATCTCCGCCGATAGGCTTTTCTACGCCGTCCTGATCTTTTTTAAGGTAGATAACAGTAACTCGCGCCATTGTATCATGCTGGCTGTTGTTGGTGACTTTTCCGGTGTAATAGACATTTGCCCCGGTTCCTCTCCGGGCAACGTCAGATGTTACCAGTTCACCTGAACGAACAATGTCACATCCATTCGGTGAAACATATCTATCGTCATCTGCCCAAACACGGAAATCAACCCGATATGGTACGGTTCCATCGTATTCATAGGTAAAATAGTCCGCATACCAGTAGCTGTCATCCGCAGCAATCCATGATAACACCTGATCTTCTACCTTGATGACGCTCCCATCCTTTGCCGAAACCGTTGTTTCGATATGAGGAAACAGCACCGCTAAATTTTTATTGGTGTTTTCGATATTAACAGCATAGAATATGCGCACATACCCATCTTTTATAAGTGGGTATACTCCATAGCTTTTAATCCCGATGGGGTCATACTCCTGCGGCGAAGCGGCAAACGCGCTACCACCCGCAAAGCAAACCAGCATTAAAAGAACCATTATGACCGCAACAATCTTTTTCTGCATAACAATACTCCTTTTCATTTGAAGATGGGCGCATGGGTTTTCTTTACTATACCATGTGCAAGGGTATCCGTCAAATAAAAGTGTGAGCAATTTTTTGAGCTGAACAACGCTTTTTGTATAGATTTTTTGACTTTGCGATTTTCTATTGACTTGTTGCTAACAACACTGTATAATCCATGTTGTTAGCAACACATGGAGGTGAACACATGGCTAACAAAAGTCGCGCTGAGTATTTTCGCGGCCTAAGAAAGACAAAAAAACAGCTTGTTTTTCTAGTCGATAAAGAAAAGGCAGAAGAACTTGATAGAAAACTGGAAAGCAAGGGCGAAAGCCGCGCTGAATGGTTTAGAAAAGTTCTTGACGAAGAACTCCGCAAATAAAAAACACAGGATGCCAACTTTTCCACGGCAACATCCTGTGTTCTGAACCCATACCGAAAAGCACGGTACAAAATCCACTACTATTGTACCATGCTTCTCGGTAGCAATCAATATTGAGAGGTCAAAAAACTATGGATACTACCATAAAAGAAAAAGTCATGGCTGAAATCGAGAACATCGACAAGATGATCTGCGTCATTACGGAGAACGAACCGCCTAAAGGCCGTATCGCGGATGCTATGTTGCGTGAGATTATGGAAACCACTTCCTGCATTTCGGACATCCTGAAAAAGGCGGTGTGAGATATGGACGGATTGCAAGTTTTCTCCCGTCCAGAGTTCGGAAATATCCGCACTCTTACGATTGAGGGCGCGCCGTGGTTTGTTGGAAAAGACATTGCCGCCGCTTTAGGGTATTCTGACACGGCGGATGCACTTAAAAAGCACGTTGATTCTGAGGATAAGCTGACCCGGCGTTTCGCCGACTCAGGCCAGAACCGCGAAATGTACGTCATCAACGAGAGCGGTTTGTACTCGCTCATCCTGTCCAGCAAGCTCCCAGCTGCGAAGCAATTTAAGCGGTGGGTCACATCTGAGGTGTTGCCCGCTTTACGGAAAACAGGACAGTATCAGATTGTGCCTGAGCCAGAACCGGGGCAAGAAGCTACACGCGGTTTAACCACAGATGACTACATTACTGCCGCGCAGATTGTTTCTCGCTGCCGGAGTGACCGACTGCCCATTGTCCTGACCCTGTTAGACCGTGGCGGCTTTGACACAGCATTGATTCCGCAAGCTACCCATCGAACAGAACACCGCCGCCCCGGTCGTGCGTTGCTCCCGGTAGCTAACCCGGATAACGATGAAGTGATTTCCGTTCTTTCACATTATGGTGTTCGTGAAGCGGCAGAACTGACAGGACTGAACCCCGGCTTGATTTCGGTCTATCGGCGTGGCATCCGTAAACCGCCAGCAGAACAGCGTGAACAGATTCTCGCCGTTCTGAGTTAAGGCATAGCAAAAGGCCCGTAGGCGTTTAACCTACGGGCCTTTCTACTGTCATCACGAAACACATCTTGATGAGCCGCACATTGAGTTCGTATGTGCGCGTTATGGTGGAGAATACCGGGATCGAACCGGTGACCTCTTGCATGCCATGCAAGCGCTC